>SDBS01000578.1_pt1 | contig 35942 bp, 31 predicted proteins | sample 2277091 | NCBI WGS metagenome assembly SDBS01 (sample SAMN10404972, study PRJNA504765) | marine sediment metagenome | isolation source: marine sediment core GS10_PC15, 163 cmbsf | place: Arctic Ocean: Southern Knipovich Ridge | collected 2010
ACTATCATTGTCTTGATATGATATTGCTATACATTTCCATTGATTGTAACTCACATCACCAATGCGTTGGTTGATAATATGAGAAGACCCGTCAGCAACAAGTACGTGCAGCTTCCCTGTTGTGGCAGCCCACAACTGAATCCCTTTGTATGAAGAGCCTCCATCCTCAATGCTCAATATACCATTGTCTGAATTAGTGATTGGATTCTCAAGATTTTTAATCCAGACAATAATTGATTGGCTGGTTGGAATAAGAATATCTCCTGCGTCCACATAATCATCGTATCCATCAAACTCTATACTGTGCTCACCAACTTTTCCATCCACCCACGTTGGTCCGTTGGTCAGTATGCCAGTGTTTCCATTCCCAGACTTATCTTGTGCTGTTGTCCCACTCCCCTCCTCAAAATTCCAATAAGCAACCAATCCTGAATTGTTGTACATTGGAGAAAGAGTTGTGTTTGTTCCTTTAGACACAACACCAGGAAGGTTTTTCTTTACTACAGCAGCATCATTCCTATACTTATCTGATTCTAGAATACTATTAATCTCATAACTCCCCCCAGGAGTATATGTATAATAGAGTCCTGTCGATGTTGTGTTGGTGGGGTCTATTGGTAAGGCAGAGAGCTGAACTGCTCCAACTAGGTTAGTATCTTGAAAGTTAACTGGTATCCAGCCTGTTCCGTCACTGTTAACGAGGTTTGCTGATGTTACACAGTTATATGACCAGCCTGAGGGAAGAGATGGAAGACCTATGTTTGCACATGTTGAAGTTGTGTCTGCAATAGAGACATATACAGTTGATGCTGTACCGAGACTGATATCAGGATATATAGCCTGAGAGACCTGGAGAGATTTATCGATGGACGTCAAGTCCTGGAGACGTTTAGAGTCTCTTGCTTGTTTGAGGAGTTCTGCAGGGTTTAATACAACTACAACTGCAGCAGTCAGGATGGCTAGGATGCCGATGACTATTAGTAACTCTACGAGGGTGAAGGATTTAGTATCCATTATTTTTTGTTAAAAATCTCCACAACTCGATTATATTTTGTCATTCTCTCTGGTTTTGCTGGAGCCCCACTCTTAAGTCCCCAAGCTCCGACAGCCACAGCTAGATCAGCGATAAAATCATCCAACGTCTCCCCACTTCGATGTGAAACAATCGTACGCCATCCATGCCCGTGTGCCTGAGCGACAACATCCAACGTTTCGCTTAAAGAACCGATCTGGTTAGGTTTTATTATGATTGCATTCCCAGCAGCTCTTTCAAAAGCGCTCTGTAGACGCTTAGGATTTGTCGTTGTTAAATCATCTGTAACAACAAGTCTGTCACTTCCTTTTAGTTGTTGCGTTAAACCTCCAAATGATCGAAAGTCTTCCTCCTCAAAAGGATCTTCTATGGAAATAAGATTGTATCGGTTCATTATACGAACATAATATTCACGCAACTGTATTGATGAGTATTCTTTCTCATCAAGACTATATCTTCCACGTGCAAAGAGTTGGCTTGCCGCCACATCCAATCCGATACGCATCGGATAGTGATATTTACGAATCAATTCATACAACAACTCCAATACATCCTCGTCGCGCTCTATTGGAACAACATACCCAGCCTCATCTCCCAACATAATGCCCTTAGGACCAAATTGTTTTTGCAGCTCTCTACCAAGCTTGTCATAAAACTCTTTTCCAATACTTAGAGCGGCTCCAACATCCTCTATGAGCGGTATAACCTGAAACTCTTGTATGTCGAGTTTTGGTTTTCCGTTGTGCATAATCCACTCTTCTGTCGGACTAACATGTGCCCCACCATTTACAACATTAAATACAAACCGAGGATGGGCTATATTAATTGGAACGCCGTGTATAGAAAATAGCTCGCGCAGATGACGCCAGAGTGGCAACTTCTTTTCTTTTGCCCAGAGCCGTGCAAATGCCAAAGAAAGAGCCAAAATAAGATTTGCCCCTAATTTTGACTTATCCGGAGTTCCATCTCGTGCAATTAAAAAATTATCAAATTCTTCTTGGCTCTCAAAACCATGTTCTAAAAGATGTGGCTTAAGAACTTCAAGATGTTCTATTGCAACAGATGGTTTTTGAGGAGTTGCTTCATGAGCTCCTCTGCTTTTTCCCGATGGAACAGATGCTTTCACAGATACATGCTCACCCTGCATCTGTACTTCAAGAGTTGGACTCCCCCGAGAATCTAATATTGTTGCACAATGAATGTCATGGATGCGCATAATACATTACGATTTCTATTTTTTGGTTTTTACCCCTTTTAATTTGAGAATGGTTGGAATTATCACATCAGGACTTAGTGACATGCTCTCAATTCCTTCCATAACCAAAAACTTTGCAAAATCTGGGAATGTGGAGGGTGCGTCACCACATATTCCTATGTATTTTTTACGACGCTTACACACAGCTATAATATCGGAGATCATCTTTTTCACTGCAGCATTGTTCTCATCTGCTATACCACGCAATTCACCAGCATCTCGATCTAATCCCATCACTAATTGAGTGAGGTCATTTGATCCAATACTCATTCCATCAAAAACATCCAGAAACTCTCTTGCCAATATGATGTTGGAAGGAATTTCACACATTACATACACCTTCACTCCATCTCTTTTTCGCAGTCCATATTTCTCAATAAGTTTCCGAACCTTAACTCCCTCTTCAACGGTACGGCAGAACGGAACCATCACCTCAATATTAGAAAACCCCATCTCATCTCTGACTTTTTTTATAGCCCTGACCTCTAATGCAAACGCTTTCTCAAATGATGGGTGATAGTATCGTGAAGCCCCTCTCCATCCCAACATTGGATTTTCTTCTTTGGGTTCATACAAACTTCCCCCAATTAACTCTCTGTACTCATTGGTTTTAAAATCAGAAAAACGCACAATCACAGGATGCGGATAGAATGATGCTGCAATTATTGCAATACCATGAGAGAGTTTGTCGATGTAGTATTGGGTTTTATCTTTATACCCAGCCGTCCGTTTATCGATGCGTTTAATAATCTCCATCTCTTCTTTGCCTCTCTTCTTTTTAAGTTGGTTGTATTCCACCAATGCCATTGGGTGGACTCCTATCTCTGAAGCTATGATAAATTCTTCCCGTGCCAATCCAACTCCTTCAGCTGGAAGGAACGATTTTTCAAATGCAGTCTCTGGAGTAGCAAGGTTCATCATAATCTTTGTGTTCACCTTCGGAATTTTGGTGATATTATGCGTCTTCATCTTAAATTTAAGGGCTCCAAAAAAGACAAACCCATCACTTCCTGTGGTATCTACAGTGAGCATCTGACCTGTCTTTATTTTGGTGGTAGCATTTCCGCTTCCAACGATAGCTGGTATACCAAGTTCGCGAGATACGATTGCGGCGTGTGACGTTCTTCCTCCTTTGTCTGTCACAATAGCAGCGGCAATTTTCATGATCGGTTCCCAATCCGGGTCTGTCATGTCTGTAACTAGAACTTCTCCTTTTTTAAAGCTATGTATTCCCCCAACACCCATGATGACACGTGCTTTACCGGTTGTTATCTTACTTCCGACTGATGCACCTGTGACGATAGGCTTTCCTTCTTGTGTGCGGCTGTATTCGGTCAATTTAGTCACATCTCTGAGTGCGTGGACAGTCTCAGGACGTGCCTGAAGAATGTATAGACGTCCGGATGTTCCATCTTTTGCCCACTCAATATCCATAGGCGTCCATTTGCCATAGTGTTTAGTGTAGTGTTTTTCGATAATTGAGCCCCATTCAGCCAACTTGAGAATCTCTTTGTCTGAAATAGAAAAGGCACCACGTTCTTTCTGCGAAGTTTTTTCTACCTTCGTTGCCGCTCCAGATGTGCTCCCATAGATCATTTTTTTTGCCTTCTTCCCAAGCTGCTTGCTTATGATTGGAACAAGCCCCTTCTTACCAACAAACGGTTTGTATACCAAAAATTCATCTGGGATAATTTCCCCCTGTACAATCATCTCTCCAAGCCCCCAGGCACTGTTAATAAGAGTTACGTCTTTAAAACCAGACTCTGTATCGAGTGTAAACATAACACCAGAAGACGACTTATCTGAACGCACCATCTGCTGCACACCCACAGAAAGCGAAACCTTGAGATGTTCGAATCCTTTGTCTTCTCTATATGAAATAGCACGGTCGGTATACAAGGAAGCAAAACACCCTTTAACAGCCTTTAGAAGATTTGTCTTTCCGTGAACATTTAAAAATGTTTCCTGTTGTCCTGCGAAAGATGCTCCTGGTAGATCCTCTGCTGTTGCAGAAGAACGCACAGCCACATCAACATTATCTTTAAATCTAACCTCAAGTTCGTCGTATGCTTTAAGGATTTCTTCTTCAAGATCTTTTGGAAATGGAGTTTTCTTTATTGCCCTTCTTATGGCACGTCCCTTACTCTGAAGCTGACGAACATTTGAAGTATTCAATCCTTTAAGTGTTTTTTTTACAAATGCATCTAGATCACCCTCCTTCATGAAATAGCGGAATGCCTCGGACGTTGTTACGAATCCACCAGGCAATGCCACACCTTTTGGTGTGAGTTTTTTTATCATCTCTCCGAGAGAAGCATTCTTTCCCCCCACTTGAGGTACATCTTCAATGGTTAAATCTGCAAAGTCTTTGATAAATTTTTTTCGTTTCATGGCGTTATGATTAGTCGTATATTTATTTTAGTATACCACGAGTACAATTCATTGACAGAACACTTCACCGTAGCTATATTACAATCAGCTCATTGAATTGGAGTTGTCATGCCTATGCCCCTTTTCATGCTGTTCTGGATTGGAGTTTGGATTGCCTTCTTTCTCGCCGTTGTACAGACTATTTTGGAGCGTTTTGGTGTCCCCGTCCGCCCTTACGTGACCTATGGCGTTGGGGCAGTGCTCTCAAGTGCCTTGATCGTGTATGTTGAAGGATCTGTTGCAGGAGCGTTTCCGATCAGTGAACTGTGTACGTTTATTATCGGATTCATCGCAACTATTGCCCTTATGAAAATTCTTGATAACTAAGCCAGAATATTACCCAAGACGATTGTCTTGGGTTTTTTAATTGACAGGATATTTTATCTTAACTATAGTGCAATCAGCTCTCTAAAGGAGTGACATCATGATGATGCTTGCGGGAATGTTTTTTCTAGGCGTAATCTGTGCTGTGATTTCTCTGTTACTCTTGTACTGGTTGTTTGGCACAAGTTTGGGGTGGCTACCGTTTCTGCCATTCATAGTGGTAGTAATTGTGAGCATTGCCATATGGTGTGTATTCACAATTGGCCCTACCACACTTGCAGTGATAGTCGCATACGTCAGCGGTATCCTAGTTACGTTTCTTTTTGTGAGACATGTTGATGCTTGATAATTGATCCAGGACTCTTGTCCTGGATTTTTATATTCTCTCTTTCAATACCAACATTAAGTCAGCAACGTTGAAATGTTTTTTTTGAATGTGGATATGATCCCCAATCTTTTTAAAAAAAGTGTATGCATCGTTACGAGATAGGTATGGAGATGGATCTATATTCTTCTCAAGCATACGCTTGATTGTTTCTGTATCAGCCAAGGCTCCGGCCACCGGTGTATAGTCGCGTCCATCTGAAGCAACACTTGCCACTAGTGTACCGGCCAGCGAAAGCCCGACATTGTATGCCCGTGCCACTGCTCCCAGAACTGATTCCTGATTGCGCCCCCCTTTTCCTTTCCCACGAATTGTTATAGTGCTCTCTCCTGCTGCTATCAATGCATTTCCTTTTTTAATCTTTTTTATCAACGGAGGAAAAACATCTCTCGCCTCTTTTTCAATGGTAAGTGATTCGATCTTGGCTTTATATCCGAGTGATCGCGCCTTGTGTACCATTCCCAGTGCCGCATCTTCACTACATGCCAACAGAAAGTACTGCGCTTTTTTAAATATTTTCTTATCTTTTGGTGTTTCTATAAAATTGAGGTGCTGAGATGGTATTTTATAACGTTGTAGGACTTTTAATGCATCCTTGATTGTTGTTTCGTTATAGACAGTTGGACCTGATGCAATCGTTCCAAAATCATTTCCACACACATCAGAAACGATCAGTGAGACCATGGTTGCTGGGAATGCAAATTTGGCCAGTCCTCCTCCTTTAACCACAGACAGATGTTTGCGTACTACATTCAATTCCTGAATAGATGCTCCTTTTTTAGTAAGTCGCTCAAATACCTGAGTTCCACCCTTAATCTCTTCTGCAGAGCCACACAACAACGATGATCCACCGCCTCCGACAAAAAAGAGTGCTAAATCGTTCTCGCCCAAGGATGTGGCCAGATCGATAATGGCTTTGGTAGCTTTCAAATTCTGGGCTGATGGGGTTGGATGAGTACCATAATATAACTTTACCTTTTTCGATAGACGAGTTGGTTTGCAGTAATTTTTTATATCCAAAGCTACTGCCTGATCACAATACGATCCCAGAGTGTTTGTAATGACGGACACTGCTGCATGAGAGCCTTTACCAAATCCAATCACCACCACTCTCTCAAATTGTTTTAAACTTAGCTGTTTTTTGCCAGACAGATCTTTAAGATACAAAATGTCTTTTTTTCTAACTACTCTCTCCTTGGTTATGATATCAATCACTACAGCATCGAGACCCGCACTAATAATTGATAGCGCATCACGACGCAGAGGAGATGTTGCAAGTTCTTTTTTGTTAACGATCATATCCTATGAGAGGAGGGTCATAAATAGAGGGATTGTAACGAAGGAGAGGACTGTTGAAACCAACAGGGCATTACAAACCAGAGTCTGATCTAGATCAAATCGCTGTGCTATTATAAACGTCGTAACTGCAGCAGGCATCGCTGCAATAACAACCAAAACCGGTTCCCAGAACAATCCGATCCCTACGGCTCCAGCCCCTATAATCAAGAACGGAAATAGAATAACTTTCACCGCCGACACACCGACAACCCATCCAACATTCCGTTTTAAAAACTTCTTATACAAAAATCCTCCGAGCGCAAAGAGGGCAACAGGAGATGCAGTAGCACCTATCATCGCCAGCCCTTGTTGTAGAACACCAAACCCAACCCATCCTTTTGGAACAAAACTGATAGCAATTCCGATCAGTGCTGCAATAACCAAAGGATTTTTTATAAAATCTTTAAACTGCTTCCCCAGAGAGTGGTCTTTTGAAGCCCACCATCGTACAACAAAGATCGCCGCCAGAATTGGCATGATTAAATACACAGCAGCTGCCAGCGTCCCCAGTGCCAGAATCTCAGGACCAAAAGCTGAAGCCATAATAGGAAATCCCATGTATACAGTATTTCCAGTTACAGAAACTAAGAAGAGCGATGCTTTTGTTTTTTTCGATACAGGAAGTAACGAAATTACAACAAAAAACAACACTATAACTGCGAGTATCGTCCCAACACTCTCAAGAAGCATCGAGAGGGCTCCCTTCTCCAAAAAATCAATATACCAAAAACTCACTACAATCAGAGCAGGAAGAGAGACATAGTATGCAAACAAGTTAAGGACGTGAATCCATACCTCATCAACCACACGAAACTTTCTAAAAAACCATCCTGCAATAATAATTAGGAATACCGGAAGAGAGATAAGAATTACTTGCATGTTATATTTTTTTAATTGCTATATGGATCTGGGTCGCACCCAGTTTTGTATTAAGTTCTGCATCAGGTTTACGCGGAACAGAAAAATCAATGACTTTTGCTTTTACATCTTCTTTAAGTGCATCCTGATGTGTTCGTACCAACGCTTCAATCTCTTTAGAAGAATCAAACCATATATGAATTATATCATCTGGTACGTATCCTGCATCCTGTCGCAGTCCCTGAATCAATCGTACCAGCTCCCGGATCTGTCCTTCTGCCTTAAGTTGTGAGGTAATTTCGGTATCTAATACAAATTGTTCTTCTATAGATTCGTCCACAACTACGCTCTTCACATTCACCTCTTCTTTTAGCAATACGATTAATTCTTTGTTATACAACGCAGAACTAAGTGGAGTTTTTAAGGTGAGGGTGCTCAAGGGTTGTCGTACTTTAATTCCAGCTTTGGCACGTTCTGCTAAAACATCACTAGCCACAACCCGTACTCTAATCATATCATCTAAAACTTTGCTCTTCCCGCGACGCTTATCAGCTGAAGGCCACTGTTCCAGATGTACAGAATCTTTAGCTCCAAATTTATATTCTTTGGCGAGTGATTGATATAGAGCTTCTGCAAAAAACGGTGCGGCAGGTGCAATCATCTTAGATATCTGGAGAAATGCATGTGCCAGCATGGCTGATGCAGTCTGCCAGTCTTTTTTATCTTCTGATCTTTGGAAACGTCGTCGTGATCGACGAATATACCAACGTGAGAGATCGTCGGTAAAGCCTTCCAGAATCTGACATGTTTTAGAGATGTCATAATTTTCCATCGCTTCAGTTGCCTCTCCGATACTCTGATTGAGGCGCGCCAACACCCATGTATCGAGAACAGATTTTGGTGTTGGAGCTTTTGCAATAGACATGTTGTTTTTCCCATACAGCCCCAGGAATGAAAATGAGTTGTACAGCAGCAAAAAGAATTTACGCATAACAACAACAATTTCTTTTTCATCAAAGTGTTTCGGATCAGCAGGGGAATTTACAGTATAGAAATACCAGCGTAGAGCATCTACTCCTGTTTTTTGTATCACAGACCAAGGATCAACAGAGTTCCCTTTTGATTTGGACATTTTTTGTCCATTCTTATCCAAAATAAGACCCAGGGAGATAACATTTTTGTATGGGGCAGAGAAGCCCAACAGAGTTGATACGGCTAGTAGGGTATAGAACCAACCCCGAGTCTGATCAATTCCTTCAGAGATAAAGTCTGAAGGAAATCCTTCTGGTGTCTTTGTTTTTTTGCCTTCAAATGGGAAGTGATGCTGCGCAAAAGGCATTGCTCCAGAGTCAAACCAAACATCAGCAACCTCTTCCACTCGATGTGCTTTTTCTCCACAATCCAGACAAGACAAAGTTACATAATCAACATATGGACGATGAACATCAATAAGTCCATATTTATTGACTGGATAGTTATCAATAGAAGCTTCTGTGTATTCTCCTAGTTCAGGATAGTCCATTTCAAACACATCTTTGAATGGAAGATGTTTGAGGGCAGATTTAAGCATCCACAGACAGTCACCGTGAGAAACAATCACAATGTTTTTGTTTTTGTATTTATTATTAATGTCTTGGATGAATACATACATCCGTTCTCGTAGTTCTGACAAAGTCTCTCCTCCTTCAGGGGCTTTTTCAAATCGTTCAATGTCGTTTTCATAAAATGCATGGTATTCGGATACAGGTTTCCCAGCAAACTCTCCGACCAGCAATTCTTTTATTCGTTTGTCCTCTACAATCTTTGCTCCTGTTTCTTTTGCAATGATATCTGCAGTTTTTTTGGTGCGCTCATAAGGAGAGGTGATAATGAGATCTATCTGTTTTTTGGCGAACTCTTTAGCTGTCTTCTGCACCTCTCCAATTCCCTTTTTGGTCATGTGAGAAGTCTTGGTTCCATTCTCCTCGTTTGAGGCAATCCAATCCCCTTTATTTGAATCTGCCTCCCCATGCCGCATCAGATAAAAGGTATTGGTATGGGTACGATGATCGTTGAGGTATTTTAAGCTGTCTGCAACCTGAATCTGTTCACACTTGTCACAACGCCAGATAGGAAGCGGAGTTCCCCAGAATCGTTCTCTTGAGATAGCCCAGTCTTTTGCCTGACTAATCCATTCTCCAAATCTTCCCTCTTTGAGATATGAGGGAATCCAGTTGATGTTTTTATTTGCTTTAACCATCTCTTTTCTAAGACGCGACATCTCAAAAAACCAAGACTCACGCGCACTATATAACAGAGGTGTTGAACATCTCCAACAGTGAGGATATTCATGTTCTTCCTCCTTCTTTGCAAAGAGGAGTCCTTTTTTTTCTAATTTATCCAAAATTACAGAATCCGCTTCTTTTACAGGCAACCCTGCTCCAGGCATCTTATCTAATACAAGGCCATCTTCTGTAATTGTTTCGGGGAGGGTATATCCTCCTCCTATTCCTTCAGAAAAAATCAGGTTGAAGTCGTCTTCCCCGAAAGAAGGAGCAATATGAACCAATCCTGTTCCTTCTTCTGTTGAAACAAAATCTGCCGCCAATACAGAGTATGGGGTAATAGGAAGATTAAGTTTTTCAGGATATTTAAAGAGTGGTTTATATTCTTCTCCTACCAACTCTTCTCCTTTCTTTGTTCCTTTCTTCTCAACTTTCTTCCCCTCTAAAAGCTCCTGAGGAATGTCATATGCCCATAGTTTTTCTCCATCGATATCAAAGAGCGTATATTCAACATCAGCCGCCACAGCAACAGCGATATTTGCCGACAATGTCCATGGAGTTGTTGTCCATACCAATAGATATTCATCTTTTTTATTTTTGAGTTGGAACTTCAGATATACAGAGGGATCTTTCACATTCTGATATACCCCCGGTTGTCCCAATTCATGACTTGAAAGTACTGTCTGACACCGAGGACAATACGGCATGACTTTATAGAACTGTTTTAGATACCCCCGTTTATTGATCTGAGCAAATACCCACCAGAGACTTTCAATAAAGTCTGGGGTATATGTCATATATGGATTATCCAAATCAAGCCAATAACCTATTCTTTCAGTTAGTTTCTCCCACTCACTCTTATATTTGAAAATTGCTTCTTGAGCTTTTTCGTTAAAAGCTTCGATACCAAGTTTTTCTATCTCTTTTTTTGTACTCACTCCCAGCGCTTTTTCTGCTTCAATTTCAATTGGAAGTCCATGAGTATCCCATCCTGCTTTTCTCGGTACCACAAATCCTCTCATGGTTTTGTATCTCAAAACCACATCTTTCATAACTCTCGCTAAGATGTGGTGAATACCGGGACGTCCGTTTGCATATGGAGGCCCCTCCCAAAAATGGAAGGTTTTTTTTGTTTTCCCTTTCGGTTTAAGAGTTTTTTGGAAAATGTGTTTCTCCTTCCAGAGTTTGAGGACTTTTTCCTCAACTTCAGGTGCATTGAACGATTTGAGATTTCGGAGCATATATGATGATTGTATCTAAATGGCGATAGTTGTGCAATAAAAAAGCGGATGCTGGGCATCCGCTGTGTGGGAGTTGCGACCGATGTCTACTCTCCTGCTTTTCGGAGAAGTTGCTGAACATGGAGACGTTCGTCTTCAGTGCATTGTGTGTCCCATCTACATCTGGACGCTGCTTCTATGTATTCATCCAGCGGCAGAAAGAACAGAGTGTTGCCCGAGCATGTACCCACGGGGTATTGGAGTCGATTCACGAATCGAACAAGCACCCTATCCCCATCCTGTGCCACCAAAATAATGCGGTGGCGATCACGGACGGAACTCTTTAGAATACATTTGTCACCAAATTCAAACGAAGTTGTTGTCTTGGGGATCAGATCTGGGTTCATTACCTTTACTTTATGAAATCCGATCAGGATACCTTCCACGGGAAGTTGGCCATCCGCACGATCAGCAGCGAAGGCGGGTGTGAATGAGACAGACAGCAACACCAACAACACTCCAACCAGTAGATAGTTCAGAACTTTCATTTCTCTATCCCTTTCTTTTCTTCCTGAGCAGTTAATAATATGAACTGTGTACATTATAACCTATAACGTTAACCTTGTCAATACTTGGAAGTGGTTGTGTAATAAAAAAGTGGATGCTTAACATCCACTCTGAGGATTGTACGGTTCCTACTCTCCTGCTTTTCGGAGAGCTTTCATAATCCTGAAGTGTTGGTCCCGTTCTGCTTCCGACCCAACAAGTCTAACAATGTCTTCCACCTTCACACCAGAAACAAATCTGATAGGTCTCTCTTTAGATGATTCGATGGCAAAGTCATCAGTGCGTATCCCGCCTCCACCAAACGTCTCGAATCTCTGCGCAATCATATTCGTAATTCTTTCGACCTGTTCGTCTGTCATTTTAGTCCTCCTGTTGGTCTGAATGTGAGCTGTTTTGTACTATATGCGTAACTATAATTTATGTCAATAAAATAGTCATTTGGGTATAAAATAAATAAGCCACCGCGTAAGCAGTGGCTGATGATGAGAAACGTACTCCTGTCGATAATAACCTCGGCAGTCAGAAAGTAAAAACGGTACGGATCCAGATTTGATTGCCACCCGAGTCCTTGTGATATTGATAGACGCCAACGAACGTCACTTTCCCCACAAGAATAACAAGGTGTGGTCCATAGGAAATTATATTCTCCCCGCTCCTGAAGAGGTTTTCAGTTTCAAGGCCTAGAGCAAAACGTTTAGGAACAACCCAGTAATCGGATTGAATATATGCACAAAATGCATCACTTCCAGTAGTTGGATCAATCCATTGCACATTCATCCAAAAAGTGAATGGTTTGAACTTGGTGAAGCTTGCCCGGACATCAAAAAGTGGTTTAGCATCATCGTCATTTACCACAACCCCGCCATGAAATTCAATCCACCAATCTCTTGTTTTGTATCGAGGACCGACGAGAGCAACCCACTTGTTTGAATCACTCGTAAGATTGGGAGCTATAACCCATGCGGATAGTCCCAAGCCATTTTCTACACCAACGTCTTCGACAAAATGGGTAACTAAGCGGAAATTAACGTCGTCTGCAAAGGCAGGGAAGGGAGAGAGATACACGATAACAAGAATCACTAAGAGTGCGCAGCGTTTCATTTTTCCTCCTTGTTCGAGATTTTTAACTTGACTCTACTCTTTGTGTAGCATAGTGTTGAATGAGTGGCCAACACCACCACATGGTGATATTGAACACCATCTATATGTATGAAGTTATATTAGAAAGCTTAGGACTCAGTCCTAACGAATCAAAGATATATGAAGCCTTGATAATACATGGTGAGTCTTCTATTAGTGGCACCGCAGTCAATGCGAAGGTCCACAGACGGAATGCATACGATGCGATGGAGAGACTTATAAATAAAGGGTTGTGTTTTCAGATATTCTCATCGGGGGAAAATAGATATAACGCAGTAGATCCGGAGAAACTATTAGAGATTGTTTCGGACCAGAGAGAACAGATTAGGGCCGTTCTGCCGGAAATGCAAAAGAAGTTTGAGACACGATCAGTCTCAGAAGAGGCATACATCTATCGAGGACTGGAAGGACAGAAGAATATCTGGCGTGATCTACTTCGAGTAGGTGGAGAAAGTTATTTCATAGGTGCGAAGGGTGGGTGGTTTGATAAACGCATAGAAACATCACGGATTGCATTTTTTAAAGAAGCGAAACAAAAGGGTATAAGCTTCATTCAACTTTTTGACCATGTAATTAAAGTGGATCATCCCAATTTCCCCAAGGAGTTTCCAGGAAAGTTACGCTATCGTTTTCTGCCGAAAGAGCACGCTACTAATTCCGCCATTCATATATTCGGAGATTATGTTATTACATATACTGGCTTACCTATTAAACGTCTAAGCGAAGACATAGTATTTTTCGTCATCCGCAGCAAGAATCTTGCAGAGAGTTATCGTTCTTGGTTTTGGTATATGTGGAAACAATCATCTCCGAAATAGTGTAAGTACTTGTATAAAATAAAAAACCATCCTAAGAGGTGGTAGTTTTGAAATCAACAACTCGGCCGTTTTAAATCACAAGATCCTCTTCTTTGTGTAATTCTGCCCACTTTGAAATGGATCAGTAGTTTTTCGACTTCAAAAGCGTTCTAGCACCCAAAGAAAAAACATCAATACCCAAGAAAAAGTAATTGTTATGGCTTTAAATAAAATTCTTTGATTATATCGGGTATTGAGGTCTCTTCATCTAAAATTATACTTAAAGCAAACTCTCGAACAATTTCTTTTTTAGACTCCTCTTGAGTCCAGCTTATAAACTTTTTGCTGATACCATCAACTCGGAAAAGCATGCACCCGGCCAACATGGCTCTTAATCTTTTTTTTATTTCTTCTTTATCTTCGGGAATATCCAAAGTTGAAAAATAAGCATCAAATAATTTCAGAGATGCCTGGTAAGCGTCTTCTTTAATTTCTTTAAAATAAACAATTCTTAATAGGTAAGAAGTTAATAATTTCCCGACATCTTCAACAGGATCACCCAGATGTCCTTCTTCCAAATCAAAGGTGGCACAATTATTACCACAAATTAATATATTTTTTTCATAATAGTCGCCGTGAACCAAGACTTTTCCAATTTGTAATGATTTTTCAATGAACTCTTTAGCCTTGCTTTGTGCTTTCTCTCTTTTTTCGAGATCTTTTATCTCGTGCCACACTTCTCCAACTTCATATTTATGCTTGATTCTTCTGACATTTTCTTCCATCTCTTCGTCTCTCAACGATCCAATTTTGTCATAGGTATTGTTTTGTAGAGTGGCTATGTTTTTAGCAAGAATCTCTGCGTGTTCTATATTCACCTCTTTATTCATCGTATCGGCAAACAGCTTGGCGTTATCATCACAAACCTGAGATAAAACCATTACATTGTTATCAAGGTCGTGATAATAAAGCTGGGGAGTAAAATTATTACCGACCGCTTTATCAAAAATCTGTAAAGCTTTGGCTTCTGCTAATTGTCTATCATCACTGAATAAAATAAGGATGTCTTCTGGGATGTCTCCTAAAAGTTCTTTTAATTTATCCAGCCTGCCAGGTATGGCCTGTTTTAAAACAATGCTCTGGTCATCAATTTTTAATCTAAAGACAGATGAGATTAACCCACCATTTAACATCACAATATCGCTAACATTGCCTTGTTTGATAAAATCTAATTTACCTGCCAGATTATCTTTTACATAATCTGGTATATTTTTTTCATCTAGGATAATCATAATAGATTAAAAAGTCCCTTTTATTAGTTTTTCCTTGTCTTCGTCACCTTCCAGGTGGGGTGTTGTGCCTAATTCTTTTAACTTCAAATCATCCTCGACAACATCAATTTCAGTTATAGATGTAAATGGTAATTGTGCGCCGTAATTAAAGATCTCATCCAGGTCATCCATTGTAAGTTCATATTCTTCATCTTCCATTTTTTCAGGATTGCTTGCCAACCAAATAGCTGTGGCGATTGTTAGTCTGTGACTAATCACTATATCCAGACTTGTCTTTCTGTTTTTCAGATGTTCAAATCCTTTCTTGAGTTCATCAACCTTCTTTTGAATTTCGAGCAAAATTTCTTCGCCTTTATCTTCGCGCCATAACTCGATTAGAGGAATATTCCTTTCTTTGGCCCTTTTAATTAAATCTTTTACATATTCCTTATCACTTGAAAAAGGAATCTCTTTGAAAGAATCGAGGTGTTGAACTTCATTATCTGCCGGCATTGGTAAATCTGTTTTTTCTGTTTTAGATAACTTTATGTTCTTCAAAAGTATGTTCGCCTCACTATCAGCTCGTTTTATGGGACTTGAATAAATCCCGTATTCCTTATCTTTAACCTGATTTGGTAATTCTGTTTTAAGGTATTCTGATAAGTTCTTAACCATGGCTAAACCTTCCTTGCTGACGGGCAAGTATGTTTCAACATCTTCACCCCTTTCAGATGCCTCATCTACCAGCTTCCAAAATAATTCTTGGCTTGGATGTCTGATTAAAAGAATCCGCTTTTGTGGCTCTTTTTCTGTTTCTATTCTGTTTTCTTTAAAACCTTCCTTCATGTTTTAATAATATATTATGTATAATAAGAACTACAAGAGGTAAGTATAATCTATACATGAAATCATACTTATATAACAGGAGTGGTTTTATACCTATTGTCGTTATCGCATCAATTTCGGCTTTGATTCTTGTTGCAGGAACCGGAGTTGGATTGAGATCGGGAGTGCATAAAGCAATTGACTCCATTGAAGATGAGATGGCTGCTTCGAAAGATTTTCAAACAGCGATTTCTCATTTGGAACTTTTGAAAAATGACTGGCGAGTTAAGTGGTTTGGGTGGGGGAGAGAAGAGTTATCGCAGCACATGGAGAGATATGGATCATTTGTCGAACACGAAGTGAGGTATGAACTTGCACAGGAGGCGGTAAGTGATAGTGACTGGCCAACTGCAAAGTATCTTCTGTCAAGCATAGGATCAGATTTTATTGAATACAAAAAGATAGAGAGCTTACTTGATGAGGTTGAAGATAAATACATTGAGTCTAGAATTGCTAACGCAGTGAATGAATTAACTCAGCAAGCACAACAAAAAATTAAGTCGGCCGAAGATTCTGCTAAACTCGCCGCAGAAGATGCGATCCTTTCCATTCAAGATATAGAGAAAAGAGTGAAACAGGAGACAGAGCAGCAGATGCAGGAATTTCAAAATAAGATAGAGAACAGTGGGAACACTTTAGCGTCTGTAATTAAACAGTGGAAACCTTACGTTGTACATGTTGGATGTGATTTCGGTCTGCTTGGGCGGAAGGAGGGATCGGGGACTTTTATGATGGGGCCTGATGGCGATATAGTCTTCATAACTAATGAGCACGTTTTAACAGATGGGGTCTATAAACCAAACAATTGCACAATTTCATTCCCCGAAACCGCAACAGACATTACAGGAATAAGTACAGACAGGATTAAAGTTTCTAATGAATATGATTTCGGCATGCTGTATCCCGATAGCCAAGTTCACAGAACTGTGCAATACCTTAAAACTATAGCTGGCAACTTTAATCCTATTGAAAATGTTTGTGACTCAAGGCCAGCAATTGGTGAACAAGTTGTGATTCTCGGATATCCTGGTGTTGGTGCAACTATAGGAATTACTGCAACACAGGGAATAGTTTCAGGATATGATAACGATTATGTGGTGACAGATGCAAAAATTGAAAGGGGGAATTCTGGAGGAGCTGCGATTTATCTTGAAAAAAATTGTTACCTGGGTTTACCAACTGGAGTGCTCGTAGGTGCAATAGAAAGCTTTGGAAGAATTCTTGATGTAGGAACGATTGTGAAATCAAATTCTTTTTCATATTCACCGTCGTTCTACGCTGGATCGAGCAATTCACCGAACGCAAACTTGAAGCCAACAACCGCTCAGTCTCGCATAGATGTGGACGCAACTTTATTGTCGGATGGCTTTTCTATATCTCTACACAATAACGGAAAAGAGGCTGTTTTTATGGATTCGTTACCAATTGAAATTCTGGCAAGTGCAGAAAATTATCAAGTCACGGCGCAGATCGGTACGACACAGGTAGGATTATGGTCTCCCAATAATCCACCATCAAATCTTGCCACCATTCGTGTACCAATTAATACAACAATTTCACCAAATACAACTAAAAAAATAGAGTTAACAATTGGCAATCCTAGTCATAGTAACGAAGATCTTTTGAGTTTTAATTTTCAGATTATAATAAATCGTGACGAAAATAGTGGCATAGCTATGGGAGAAGAAAGTGGATTACCCATTCTGGTTGCAAAAGATGGATTTATTTCTCAAGTGTTTGTTTTTGAATAAACAAAAAGACGTCAGTACGGGATTAGTATAAGAGTTTATTGGTAAGAGATTTACAAAAGAGCCAAGAAAAAACGAAGGGGGTGTTGGAATATCCTTGGTTTATCCATTAACCAACAGTGGTTTTAGTGGACATCGTACAAAATAATTGAAAACAGCTTGAGAGGTTTGTACACATGTGGGAGACCGATAAACTTTCCTAATAAAAAAACTCACCTCCTCAACCCCCCATTAGGCCACCAGAACAAGAGTGCTACTTTTGTTCAGAATCCTGTGGTCCAGATTCAATTTTAGGAACAATTTCATTCATTGTGTAATGAATAAATTGACTACCTAAGTCCGTTAATTCGTATTCTTTGTCTTCATCAAACGCTGAAGTCATTGTTCTACTACTGCCAGATCCTTTTTGTGGCTTAGATTTGATGAAGTTCCCTTCATAATCAGTTTCTCTATGTTGCCTAATAACTCGTCCCAAACTTAAATCATGAACCAAAAGTCTGAAAAGATCAGCCTCAGCAGAATCTTCTCTAACATCTTCACCCTGAATATTTTGCCAGATTTGTCCACGAGTGATTCCTGGATTTTTATAGATTTCTCTTAGAACCGCAAAGTGTCCCTCAGAATAGCGACTTATCCACTCTATGAACAAACGAATAATATCATCGGAACATATGCTAGTAGAGGCTGCATTCGCAAGAAGATTTCTGATCAAAGTTCTTTTTTCTTCACTTTCAGCAGCTGACCAATCGCGAAAGCTCTTCTTTATTAGTTTCAAATATTCTGGACTTTCAATTCTTTTTCTTACCTGTTCATCTGTTTGATCTAATCTCACCATCACTTCCATAATAGTTATACCTATCTCCTTTATTTCATCCTCCTGTAGTTTTAACCAAGTAGAGAAAATTTTGTTGAACCTTTCTTGTTCTTTCTTAGACCATGTTCCTGCTATGCCACTTATTGCTCCACCAACAACTGGCACTGCTCCTAAGCAAGCCAAAGCAAAGCGCATTGCTTTAGGTCCAGCACCTGCTTTCAGTGCCTCATCTAGATGCTTTCGTAACTCATCTTTTTGATCGTCCTTACTCATCTTTATCTTCTAACGACATACCCATTTTTTCAGAAAGACTATCCATACGTTTTCCATCATCATCCAGTTTCTTTTTTCGTTCAGTTAGAAAAGGAATAAGATTCTTTCGAAGTAGCTCGGGTCCCTGTTGTATATCTTTATTGACCCAACTAACCCAATCTTGGATATGTTTTTTCTGTCTAGCAACTTCGTTAGCAATCTTGTCATCATCATATTTAAACCCATACCCTTTTATATCTAGAGAGAATGAGACGTAGTCATTGTGCCAGTTAACATCTCTAGGTGACCAGCTGAGTGTCTGAGTTGATGACTCCAAATCTTTTAGTGTAGAAATACTTTGATTGGAGACAATTGGGATAACTATATCAATCGTTTCGTATTCAAATTCTTTGTCACCCTCTGAACGGTAAAAATCCTCCCGTTGATTGGCGGGAACGACACGCATCTCCTTGCGATACTTCATTGTCTCCTTTCGACTAGAATCAAATTTTATTGGTTGTAGTATTTGTACTGATTGTAAAAAATACTCAACAAGCTCTTCAGTGTTTGTTTTAGATACAAACTCGGATTCGCTTTGTTGCACCTGTTTCTCAAGTTCTTGCGACAATGCTGTATAGTATGTTGATATTGATGGTCTATTAAACATGGTAGTTATTATTTTTTGTGTTGCTTATTAAATTTTGGGGCCTCTTTCTTTATTATCTGTTCCTCAACCTTTAGTGCTACATCTTTATTTTTTACCTGAGCAATTTTAAATTTTGTACCTCCAGCAATATGATCCTTTTTGTACTGAAGGTGATCCATGAGACGTTGTTGGACATTACCCCTACCTGCAATACCAGTATATATATTTTTACCTTTGTTATTGATGAACTCATAAACTATTGTCTTGTTTTTTGGTACGTTTTGGATGTTTGTTTTATTGAATTTTTGAATACGATTGAATTTCGGCATGTTTTAATTTAGTTATGAATAATAATTATGGCTTCACTTTAACAATAGATTCATCCGAAGAAACTATAAGTTTCTTTATTCTCTCGACTCGATTTTTAATTCTAGTATTTTTTTCAATCATTTCTTTCGTTTTATTACAAGCATGCATGACAGTTGTGTGGTCACGATTAAACTGTTGCCCAATAGAGGGGAATGAGAGCCCTAATTCTGTGCGTAAAAGATACATAGCAATTTGTCTTGGGACAACTACAGGAGCACGTCTCGTATGTTCATACAACTCTTTTACTTTTACTCCGTAAATGCGAGCTGAAACTTCAGCAATTTTTTCTGCCTCTGACCTTAACCTATTCTCTTCTTCCTGAATGTAGTCTCGTGCGCTAGCTTCTCCAGCGTATAAATACTCATCTTCTTGTGTCTCCGCGTAAGTTGCCGCCAGGGCTTTACTGATAATTTGCCTTATACGTTCTCGAGTCACTCCTGCTTTTGTGGCGATTTCCTCTAAAGTATATCGTCGTTGTTCACCAAGCCCAAAGTACATCTCGACCATGTTTCTTGGTCTTTCGTCCATATTCTCAAGTAGTGAAGTTTCATCCATTTCTGCTTTTTGCATAACATTGTCTAGCCGACTAACTCGCTTCTTCTCACTTTTTGTTGGTTCGGTTTCTACAAAGCAATCGTATATGATTCCCCCGAGTTCGAATTTTTTCTCAGCAACATAGAAAGGTATATCAATACCCGGTCCGTAGTTCTGAGGTATTACTCCTTTTTGATATGCTTCATTAATCATTCGACTGAGTGCTTCGTTTAGTATCAACTCCGCAAGATACAATTGTGCTTTGTGGTACTTAATTGCTTCCTTTTTCTCGGGATTCTCACCAAAATAGCGTTTATTTATAGGGTGTGATGAATTAATTAGTATAAATCCATGTGTAGGACTTCCATCTACTGGGTCAAAAGTTGACTGCTGATTTTTTGAAAGTCCATCATCAAAATCCCAGTCTTTAAAAAGACCTGTTATGCCACTTGGGGGAACAACTTGTCTCTCTTTTACATCTACGCGACATTGTGCAAGGTATTCACCTACACTTGCTTTGATTATTCCTGATTCGTCATCTTTTAACCCTCGAAATGGAATTTCCATTTTCGCGACTTTTGGTGTGGTCCGCATTCTTTTAGGTACAACAATCTTTGATTTTTTCAATACAATCGAGTCATTCGTACTTGTAAATGTAATCTTCGTACCTTTTTTAACAGTCGTAAGATCAACATATAAATGCAAGACACTGTCTTTTTCAGCAACAGTGCGGACAAACTCAGGATTAAATATGATACCCTTTTCTGGATACACAATTTCCTCCGAAACAACAGAAATAACCAATGAGGCTTTTCTTTTATCAGCAGATGCTTCTAGGGTGTCAGCTACATTTACCTTTGAACCTGTGATAAAAATTGTCTTTATAAGGAGACCGTCGTTTCCATCAGCTGCTTCGTCAACTACGAATTCCTTAGGAGAGAAGCCAATCATGTTTTTTGAAGCATTTAGCGTAATGGTTGTTCCGGGCTTTACAATTCGAGTATCAATTGTTAATTGAATCCCATAACGTTTTCCAATAGTAACTGTAATACTGTTACGAGCAAACTGAAGACCGCCTGCAGGACGGGTTTTCTTTTTTGTACGAATGGTACCGCTTACATCTTCCCCTGTAAGTTCTTTATATAACTTATTTAACTCTTCGAACGCTTTGCGATGTCTTTCTATTACAGATTCTTCGATACCTTCATTTGTTTTTCTACGTCTTTCCTCGCTGAGAATTGGATACAACCAATCCTTTACTTCTATGGCAAGTTGTTTATAAAAATCATGCTGCTTATTAAAGCCATCTCTAGAATCAGAAAGTATCTCCTCGGGATGTTTTTTATCGTTAATTTTATCCAAAATAATTTCTCGAACACCAGTCAATTTCATTGTGCCGAAAAACTTATCTGCCCCAGGCAAATCATCAAGACCAAAAAAAGTTTGATCACAAACAGTCTCTTTCTCATCGTAAACTAGCAAACCGTTCTCCCTCTCGTCATCGACCATTTGAAGCGCGACGGGTGATTTATAGAGTTGAATGTCAATTGTGACGGGATTGTAATGTTCAAACTCCAGTGTGAACTTATGTGAATCAACAAAATCGCCTTTAGGAAAATCATATTTAATATGACTTTCTTTAACATTTTTTCTATCTTTATATACAAGTTTTACCCCTCTTCTATCGTTATTGTTTATGAGTCTGAGCATATAAAATACACGCAGTCTTTTTTCCAGGTTCTCGTAATCATGAAGAACTGTGTTGTCCAACACGAACTCAATTACCGTTCCTCTATCTCCTCTAATACCCCATTCGTCAGATATTTTTTTCCGACTGATTTTAACTGACTCAATACCAATGTATTGTTTATCTTTTTTCAAGTAGAAATTGCATATAGAAGCTTTTCCATCCTTTACAGTCTTTATTTTGCCGTCGCGATGATAAAAGAGAACATCGGATAGACCTTGTCCAAATATTCCTCGGTCACTAAATCCTTTATATGCTCCACTTTTTGCAGCGCCATACTCTCGGAATTTTTTCTTAAGTTCATCTGCAGTCATACCTTCTGCTTGATCAATGATACGAATCATTCTTTTTACTTTATCTATGTAGATGGTGATTGGAAAAACCGATTTCTCAACCCCAGACTCTGATTCCGTAATTCGTCTATAACTATCATCGGAATTGGTAATTGGTTCCGTGAGGGTTTTAAGCAGATTCTTTCCTACAGCATCGGACTGCTTTCTTTTTAAATAACGTGATGCAATTTGAACAGCAATTTCAGACATATTTATTTAAGTAAGCTTACAAACTTATCCTCCAACCATTTCAGAAAATTAATAACCTCATCATCGCCTGCTGTTGTTGCAGCTTTCTTCAATTTTTTTATGTATTCCAAAAGCATTGGTTTGGGTGTATAAGATGTTGCTTTTAGAAAAGCAAAAAACTCATAATTGCTAATTACTTCATCCTCACTCCATTTTCTAAATGTCTCGGAATTTTTTATTTCGCCCATCTCTACAATAGGTGACCGACCTCGAGAACGAGTAGGGTGTTGTACTCGAGAACCAGCTTGCCTCTCGGGATTATTCAATAAATCAAGCACTTGTTTCCCGGTCTCTCTACCAAGGTCAGTGAGATTGAAACCATTTTCAACAGAACCTGTTGCCCAACTTTTGCGTGTCTGGTCTGTTAGACGCCTGATTGCTTTGTTGATTCTGTTGGTATCAGGATACCGAGAAAAATTTGCCATTGAAAATTTTTTTGGGAAAAGACGAAACATTGCTACAGCTATGTAGTCAAAATAGAGAGGCACTTTACTTTTCTCTAAAACACAAAGAACGTATACCGCGAGTCTGTCCAAGTCAATCTTTTCATAGCTCTTTGGGGGGAGTGCCTTGAAGCTAGTTATAGTCTTTTTCTCGTTAGTCATAAGCTCTAAAGTTTAAAAGAGCGTTTTTTTGAATAATGAAACTTAGCTTTTGTCTCTCTCACACTCCGTTCAATTTCAGAAAAAATCTTTATTATATCCTCTTCGTCGTATGCATATACACTTCGGTTAGAACAGTTTCCGAGTACCTTTAGGCGTTGCAACACGGTGTTAGTGCGTAGGGTAGCCAACCTCTTGAAACGGTCGCGGTTTGTCTCATTTTTATTGTTATTTTCCATATGTTTTATATATATAGCAAATTTATATTATCCTTGCAAGGGTATGATGTATTTGTATAGGATATTCTATCCTTATAGATTTGTCAAGTCAATGATCCTCATGTTCTCCAGAGGTGCTGCAAGAGCCATAATATTTCTAGAGTTTCTGTACTGAAACGCTAAAAAATAAACTAACAAGCAACACGGATGGTAACCTGCTAGGGGCAGTCGGCTTTAATTCTATACTCGTGATCTCTCTATCGGTTCTGAGGGCACGTGAAGAATTTAAGAATGGAGATATTGCAAAAAAGAGACAAATAATGACAGCGTTAGGTACAGAGCATATTTTAAGTAACCGTAAGATCAGTATCCAAACAGAAAAACCACTTCTCATCTTAGAAGAAGTGGCTTCCCATACGAATAGTCTGCACGAAATGTTAGAACCTGTTGAAATCGTTGGAAAGAAACAACAAATCAAACAAATGTACACTAATTCTGATGCGTTGTGGACATCATACGAAATAATTGGAAACAACTTGAGGAGTGGGTTTTTAACTCTTACATCGCACTGAGAGAGCTAAAACTATCGGGGGTTGCATAGTTCCTGATCACATAGTAATAATGGAACAACAACAATTTTAACCTGGAGGCTTGGTGTTTTTATTTTGTCTCTTCCAGGCCATTACGGCGCAAAAAATACAAACAACGAATTCCAAAACAAAAGTGGTTAATACTAAGTGCACCAACTGACCGCCAGAAGAGTAGACACCAAAGATCAATCCCAAAAAGACGGACCCAGTAAAGATCGATGAAAACATGAAGCATAAAAATATTTCATCGTCTTTGGAAGAATCTTTTTCGACACGCTTTCTCACAAAAAGCTCGTCTACAACAAACAGATTAAAGAACACGAACGGAGACATTATTGCTAACGAGATCAAAATCAGTTTGAAAATATCAATCTGCAGAAATATATCCTCCACAAATAAGAACATGACCATTGCTCCTGGTACAATTAAGAATATAAACGCAAAAATGGTTATTAAGACATCAGCGTTTTTTATTTTCTCAATTTCTGAAAGTAAACCCATAAATAGAATAAGTGTAGCACTACGCTATCAAAAAAGCCCGCAAGTATTCAACGCTCGTTTTGAAACTTATGGACATCCTGGTTAGAAAGTGGAACCAGTTCAAAGAGTGTATCTTTGAGTCGTATGAACTGATTCAAGAACAAAAAGAGCCGTGGTTACAGCATAATTAGAAGTATATATATCACATAGTGTTAGTTGAATAGAGATACACTGCATTGCTCTGGGTGGCTATGAATGTTATAAATCTAATATGATTACTCCAGAAGAAATACAATCAATACCAAGGCGGGAACTGTCTTTTAGAAGAGAATCTCTTAGCGATGAAACATTAGAAGTTTTGGACAGATATGTTGAGGGGGATCCCAATGTAGAAGTAGTTATGATGAACGATGGTAAAGCAGTTGAGGTGGGACCAGAGGAGGATGAAGAAAAAAACATCCTCACCCTAGGGCTTGGAGGTTGTTACGGAACTGGGATATTTGTTGAACTTGAAGATGGTACACGACATTGCACCGTAACGCATTATGATAGTAGTAGTATTGGCAGGAACTTGGACAAGATTCACGAAATTATTGGGGGAAGAGATTTTAAGAACGGGGCCATTATTAAAGTTGCAGTCGTTATTTCAGGAACAGGAGAATATTCAACAGACGATGGTGGCTTGGTCACAGGATTTGTGCCTGAGGGTCAGACAAAAAAAGATGCCGCATTATTGGAAACCGCCATTAAGAATGAATTAGGTGATGACATAGAAGTAAAAGTTGAGCCCTATGACGAAGGTCACTTTAAAGGAGCAAAGGACCAGGGATTGCTCATGTTTAAAATACCCCCCAAAGGGAAGGGAGAGGTTCAATACAAACCAGATGTTTGGGATTCGAAAAGCCTCACAAACACAGAGTCCGATCAATAGAATATTGGGACATATGGAATCGTCTAAATATCGCACAACCATGCGGTATTTTGATTTGTGGAGATGGTGCGAAATTCCTGGAACCAGTTGAAAAGCTATGTATTGGAAAGTTATGAGCTATTGAAAGGTCAGGAATTGTTAGGAAAAGGGCCTGAAATTATTGAAAATGGGATTGTGTGGTGACACATAATGGTATTGAAATAGAAGAAGTCTCGCCCAACCCTAGTGGGAAGTGCGAGACTCCCTTGGGTTGTGCGAGGCTGTTGTGAACGCTAACCGAGAGAGGCCAGAGCGGAACGAATCTCTCTTCTCAGCTCCATCGTGGGGATTGGCGCCATGGCCCTCCTCCATGATTTCCTCGGTCACATGTGGCGTTCCCCGAAAGCCTTGTCGGGACAGTGCGAGTTCACGCATCATGGTCCCAAGTGGCTCTCCGATGAGTTGAACAGTCTCAGGCAATCTTTTCCAGAGACTCTCATCATCAACGATGCGTTGAGCGAGGTCGACCACCTCTCCTGCCGTCATGGACTTCAGCGATTCGCGGTCTGCTGGTCGCGGAAGGTTGATGCCTTCAGACTGCGCAACCATATCGAGATGGGACAATGGATCTGCTACGCCCATAATCTCTACGACACTAACCTTCTCCTTCATGACCGTACCCTCTTTTCTTGTTTGGTTGATTTGACAACACAAAATTTACTACGGCTATTGTAGCATAACTTTATTAGTCTGTCAATATTGTGGACATTGTGCGAAATAATTGGAAACAGCTTGAGAGGTGGATTTTTGAGAGTTTTGCAGAAATACTGAGTGTAAAGAAATCTGTTTTACCCCGCGATGTTTGACACATGCCAGTAGTTGAATATGGTATATTCAAAGATATTAAAAGGGCGAGGCTCCTTAATGCTTCACTGATCAAATATGAAGAATATAGAGAGGGTTGATTTTTCCGATGTACTAAAGAGGTTTGATAGAGAACACCCTATCAACCAAGAAACCAACGAGTGGGCTCGCGACAGATTAAAAAATGCCAATGAACGCTTTGGCGGAGAATGGTATTCAGTTCAACTTTCTAGAAGAGAGGTTTTGAGTGGTATAGAACTTGTTTATCACCACGATCCCGGAAGTGGTTTGGTGTTGATCCCTGAAGAAGGATCAACCGTATCTGAAGCAAAGGATAAATTTTTAAAAATTCGTCTAGATTACAGTAAGAAAAATTCGGATTGTTATGAGAAAATCGTGAAATTTGGGAGTCGTATGTTTGATTATGTATTTCTCTGCACGGCGCCATTAAAGGGGTTCGGGGTAACAGAACACGAAAAACTGGACCACACAGAAGAAAATTTGGTCCATATTGACGGACTGCATCGTTTAGTTGCTTGGGCGGTCAAAGGAAGGCTTGGTTGGTTCAGATACAACGTATTCAGTAAAAAAATCTATGCTTTTGTAGCAGGAGATGTGAATATTGTGCAACATAACCAAAAGCAGTAGGAAACGTAGCTGTAACTTTGAAATTTATTTAAAAAAAGTCCGCCAGACATATAGCCTTGGGCGAACTTTAAACCAAACAAATACTGATTGCGATTATTAACGATTTTGTCTGTACCAGTCTGCCGCAGCTCTGTTGGCCGATTCCCGAGCCGACCTTCTTGCCTCAGCAACCCTTTCTTCGTTTTCTCGACTCTCTTCGCTCCTTCCTGATCTCGCCGCATCCTCCTTGGCTCGAACATAATCGCAACCACTGCAACCACAATCTTCTGGATGTCCCATACGACTCATTTCACACACCCTGTCTTTGTTAAGGTTCCCTAAACCTATTCTAGCTTTGCATAGTCATTTTTTTTGTCAAGCCGTTGTCGAAAACCGACAAAAATGAAGCGCCTCTATATTTAATTAGAGGATGGACAAATTCTTCCCCCGAAAGTAAAGCTATCTTCGTCTACACGAAGTTTCTGTGGAGATGGCGGGAGTTGAACCCGCGTCCAAAGAAGAATCGTACAAACATCTACGAGCGTAGTTTCTAAAAGAAACGGATTGTTTTCCATTTCTGACTCCAAAGTGCTGTATAGATCGTATAACAAAAAACACCACCTCTGTAAGGGTGGCGTCTTATAATTCATCAGTTGCTGTGATTTACAAAGTATTACAGGTTTCTTTATCTTTTATCCAAGTAGATGGATCATCATCAAAGGGAAAGTTGAACCAGAAACCCCAAGCTGCATGAGACCAAACGGGTCCATAAATTCTATGAGAGACCTTTGCTCTGCCGTCTTGAGTAACCCAATAACGTGAAAGTCCGATATATCCGTATGCATCACCATTGCCATATACCTTTCTTAAATTTGTTATACCTTTATGGGTAGTTCTGTAATATGACCATGTGTCTAAATCTCCAGTAAATGGATTAATTCCAGAACCAGTGCTATATAAATCAAGTGAATTCGCCAGAGCGTTGTCTCTTGCACTGGCCATCTTATGACATCGGTCGTCTGGCATGTCTGCTTTTGCAATGTTGGACACAACCATCAAACCAGCAAATAAAACAATTATTAAAGCTATCTTTTTCATGTTTTTGAAATGGATTAGTAGTTTTTCGATTTCAAAAGTATTCTAGCACGCAAATGAGAAATATCAACGCCCAAGAAAAAGCAATGGTGGGGTTGTTGATAATTGATTTTCTGGCACACGATTTTTTTCTACAAAAATTGAAAAAGATACATTTAAGAACTATAATTAGGTCATGGGGATCCCTAATAAGAAAATAACCATTTATCTCGCTGATGGTTTGTCTCGTGGGGTACGCGTGGCCAACATTGATCAGTGGAGCGGTAGAGTCATCGCTAGTCCTCGGAATCAACTTAAAGAAGCACTCCGTTTGTTTGCGGAAATTGGAGGAGGTTGCTGTGTATATTTTTTGACAGGTAATACATTTGATGAAGACCTACCGAACGTTTACGTCGGAGAATCAGACCAAATCATCAAACGCGTAAAGGAGCACGAGCGGAAAAAAGAATGGTGGGACGACGTTATAATCTTTTTCAGTCCTGACGGTTCTCTGACTACAGCTGGGACCAAATACCTTGAGCATGTTTGCATAAACCGGATCAAAAAATCAGCTCAATCAACGATCAAAAACTCTGCGTGTCCAAATGAGCGCTACGTCCCATTGGAAGACAAGGGGGGGCTCGAGATTTTTTACAAAAACATTGCACTTCTACTTCCCCTGCTTGGTTATGATATTTTAGCCGAATGTGAAATCGAAAAAGGAACTAATTTGAGATCTCTTTTATTTTGTAAGCGCAAAGGAATTATAGCGATTGGGAAACTTCTTGAGGATGGGAAGATGCTTGTCTTTAAAGATAGCGAGGCGGTGCTTAGACCGACCCCATCATTTTCAAAGCACCCATACAACCAACTGCGCGAACATTTAATGAGTGCTGGTAAACTTCGAGAGCATTCAGGTAAACTTATTTTCTCTGATAATCATGTATTTAATAGTCCGAGTGCTGCATGCGCCGTTATATTGGGAAATTCTGCCAATGGAAAGTTAGAATGGAAAAACGAGGGCGGAAAATCTCTGAGGGAAATTGTAAATTAACTTGGACTATTCTAACTATGGAGAAATCAAACAAAAAAAAGGAGGTGGTAGCACTTAATGTACACCAGTGGTCGGATGAATGGGAACATGTTGACTACAAGAAAAGCAGGCACAGAAGCAAGCCAGATAAACACATGTATGTTTTTTCTTTGTCGGCTGCAGAATTGAAAGCATTATCTGGTATTCACCGCAGGACAACAAAAGATAAACTCGAAAGATCTAAAGATCTTGGAGTTCAGCGAGCACATGATGAGGGGCGCTCAAAAGACATTGCGCAATACGTTCACTATGGCGGACCATATTCAGAATTGAGCGATAGAAAAAAATCTTCCGGCGACTATGACGATTTGAGGATGCCTGGCTGGTTACCTACAGCGATAGTAATAAACATAAGGACCAATAAAAATAAATGGAGAGATACTTTTGTAAATGATAGAGATCTAATAAAAATAAATACTGATAAAACCAACAATACTACCATCGTACTTCCAGAAAGCTTTACTGGAAGAAATTGGCAGCCTACTGGCCTACATCCAATTGAGATCATAGACGGACAACACAGGTTGTGGGCATTCGACGATAAAAGTCTGGATAACAAATACCAATTGCCAGTTGTTGCCTTTCACGGTCTGGATCGTGGTTGGTTAGCCTATCTATTCTGGACTATCAACATTAAGCCCAAGAGGATAAACCCTAGCCTGGCTTTTGATTTATATCCTTTACTAAGAACGGAGAGTTGGCTTGAGAAGTCTGAAGGACATGCCATTTATCGCGATACTCGCGCACAGGATATTGTAAGTTTTTTATGGTCCCATCCAAAAAGCCCGTGGCATGATCATATTAATATGTTAGGAGAGCGGGGTGTGGGTCCAATGGTCACTCAATCCGCTTGGATAAAATCTCTCACAGCAACTTTTGTTCGTAGTGGAACAAGTCGAGTAGGGCTGTCGGGTGGTCTATTTGGAGAAATTAAATCAAGAGAAGTACTGCCATGGTCAAGATTTCAGCAAACAGCTTTTATACTTGTTGCGGGCGAAATGTTAAGAGCAGGCATCAAGGCATCAAAACCACCGTGGGCTCAGGATCTTCGAAAAACAAAAGGGGGCGAGAAAGATCTCGCATTTTACGGAGAGTACTCGCTTTTGAGTACCGATCAAGGCATTAGAGCTTTCTTGCAAGTGGTAAATGATTTTTGTTATTTAAACATCGACACACTAAAACTTTATGATTGGCGAGAAAATGAGAGCGCATCGCATAATGAACTGACTTCAGTTACAAATGCGATCAACTCGCTTGAGCAACAGAATGTATACAAATATCTAGAGAGTATAGGCAGCGCTCTTGCAGATTATGATTGGAGAACATCTTCGACTCCAAGCCTGAAGGGCAATGAGGACTTACGCCTCAAAAAGGCAGCGTTTAGAGGTAGTGGTGGATACAAAGAATTGAAATTACAACTTTTTAAGCATCTATCAGAAAAAACGGGCTCCATAAAAACCTCTGCTCAAAAATTATTAAGGTTGACAAATACATAATGCCGATCTCTCAAAGAATAAAATTAACTAAGACCAGCAAACGACTGGTTAAGAAGGCTTCCAGGGAGGGGGTAAGGTTAAATATGACCGGACTCAAAAGACATTTCGACAAACATCGTTGGGTTGGGAAGACAAACCGCTACGCAAATGATTGCATAAAGAAGATACACATCGATACTCAGAACAATTGTGTTCAACCTTCGTTTAATGAATTGCACCTCACACAATACATAGCCGCATCGTCTGTAATACATTCTGTCGATGCTTGGTCTTATCTTGGACGCGCCATTCATTGCCATATTCACGGGGATCCTAGCACCGCAAGCCACCTTGCATATTATGCAGAGTTGCGTGCCATTATGTCACTCCTAGCAACAGAGGGCATTGGTATTTTTAATAACAAACACTTCATTATAAAAAAAGATGGTTTGACAGAAATGATTTATCAGGCACAGAGAGGACAAAGGCTGAACACACACGCGGCAGCATCTCTTGTATTTGAAAATTGGGCAGACCACAGAGAGTCGTTTGATCTTTTGATAAACATAATTAGTATCGGGGGAATAAGCTTGGATGAGTGGGTTACTGGTTTTAGTGATTCTAACAAACCTTTTAAACCTATTGGGAAAAGCTGGTTTATAAACTGGGGCATAGATATAAAAAAGATAGAAAATGACCGTGACGCCAGAAACACTTTGAGTTATCGTCCAACTTACATACCAGAACGAGAGACATATGATTCCAAAAAATTAATCTCGGACATTGTAGGTATCTGGGAGTTATGTGAGCCTGATTCTTATCTTCGATTTGGCAATCTAGATAAGCACCTACTTCGAGTCGCGTTAGAAAAAGTGTATAAATCTTCGACCGGGAAAGATCCTTTTTCCTCTTCTGCTAGAGCCAACTATGAATCAAAAATTATAAGAACATTAAATCTATTGGGGCCGCGATTGCCAGCGATCGATCAATGGAAAAATTTCCTTCTCAGAAGGACAGAACCTGAAAACCCCAAAATTTTGAGAGATTCAATAACTACAACTAGTTTCAACAATGCTTCTCACCATATCCAAGTAATGGCGCGAGCTTTACTGCTTTTAAGGATAACCTCAGGTGCTTGTGCTAAGTTATTAGATGATTCAGGAATTGACAGAAATGATTTAAGTTTTTGGACTAGCCAATTTGGAGTTGATAGAGGCATATGGTCTAAAGAAAACGAGCCTCCAGATTTTACCGACTTGTGGGCAGATATTGACGATGCTTTAGCTATAGTAACGTCGAATATCAATACCAATATCTCGATCAAAGATCTTATAAATACACACTCGCACCATTTATCTGTTCTCGGTCAGACGGAGAGAGCGGCTCTTTGGACAATTGGATTATGAAATATATGGGCTCAAAACGATATATGCTTGTTAATGGGCTTGGAGAAATGCTCGAAGACAAAATCACTAGCTACCAACGATTTATAGATCCTTTTTCTGGGGGAGGTTTCGTTTCCACCTATGTAGCACAAAAATACTCCATTCCGGTTATTTCTTCTGATCTTCAAGAATACTCATCAATACTTGTGGGAGCGGTAATAGAGAGAATAAAGCCCTTAAGAGAGAAGCAATTTGAAGTTTTGTGGCTTACAAAGGCGGAAAAACATCTTCGAACGTCAAGATTGTATAAGAATGCTTTAGAATTGGAGAATACTTACTCAGGAGATGTCAAAAAATTGGTCGAAGAAAGCCGTGTCTTATGCAAAAAACCTTCATACATTGGTCCTGTTTGGAATGCTTATGGGGGTCATTATTATAGCCCAGCACAAGCTCTGGCTTTTGATTATCTAATGAAATATGCCCCTTCCTCCGGCATTAAAAGAAAAGTTGCATTTGCCTCTATCATCTCTGCTGCGAGTAAGGGCGCAGCAGCCCCCGGACATACTGCACAGCCCTTTCAACCAACCCTTGGTGCCATGAAATATCTTTACCAGTCTTGGCAGATGGATCCTTTTGAACTGACTCGCCTATATCTTGCCGAGATTACTCCTCGTCACGCCAAGCAAAAAGGGAGTACAATGACATGTGCCGCGGAAAATTTGATTTCTGGACTCAGGTCTTCAGATTTAGTATTCATTGACCCGCCATATTCTGGCGTACAATACAGTCGTTTTTATCATGTCTTAGAAACCATGGCGCGAGGTAGCTGCGGTCCTGTTAGTGGTGTTGGCCGCTATCCTTCTCTTACTGAAAGACCTCAATCCGATTTTAGTAATTCTGGGACATCTCAACTAGCGCTTAGTAATCTTTTAGAAAAAATTGCGGGACAAGGATCGAGTATTATATTTACTTTCCCCAACAAGAATTGTAGCAATGGACTCTCTGGGAAAAAAGTTAAAAACATTGCGAGAAAATGGTTTAAGATAAAAAAAGAAATGGTTCACGGAGAATTCAGTACGCTTGGAGGAAATAACGGAAAAAACAATTACCAGAATAAGCGGCCTGGAAGAATAAAATCAGAAGAGATGTTGCTATTTCTTCAACCCAAGTAATTAAAGCACGACCTATAAATCATGTTTTTGGTTTCAATCTCATAACCCAAATTGTTATGTTGTGGACATAGTGAGTCAAAGTTGGAACCGCTTAGAAGTGTATATGTTCGAGTCGTATGAATTATTAAATGGTACGAAAGTGTTGAATAAGAACCTGGATACAGCGTAAAACAAAGCCCCTTATATCACACAGGGGGATTGGAACTGGTTAAAAACGATTGACTCGTTCGACTGATAATGGACACTTAGAGCGGTTCAACCGCACCCTGCAGGACGAGTGCATACACCAACTTCCTCGTACCCTGATAGTATGGCACAGGGAGCTACCCGATTATCTCCACCACCACAATACCACCAGACCTCATATGGCACTGGACATGCAATCACCACTCGATATTATTAACAAAGCGGTTCCAAGGTATTGATTAGAAAACACACCCTTATTATGGATAATCAAATTATCTAAAAACTGAGTCAATGAACAGGTAAGAAATCCTCCACCCCCACGCAGCCAAGGAAGCATCACATAACCACCGAAGAGGGTTATGGTGCCAGTACGATGTCTACATCATGCGCTCTCTGGCTTTTCAATGACTTCTCCTCCTAATTCCAAAGTTTTTATTTGCGGCAAAGTAATCAAGCCACTTAAATCACCGTACATACCAACGGTATTGGTAATGACTTTTTTGATCTGTTTTTCCCTTTCAGACCAAATTTTCTCATATGCTGTTCTTTCTTTTTTTAATCCTTCATCCATGCTAGAAAATGCCTCAATAATTGCTTCCACTCGCTGTTTAAATTCCACGCCAGTCAAATAAGAATAGAGAACTTCCATCTTTTCATTTTTTCCAACCGACATCGCACGTTCACTGGCAACATTCAGCAAATTTATACGCAAAGCTGTAGCCAGCGCTACTATCAATTTAATATCACAAATCCACACGCCATCGCGGAGTACAAATCCTTTTACATCTTCAGGTAAGACCGCAGAAGCAATCACGGCTAAATCTGCTTTGATCGTTCGCTGATCATCTTTCAATTTCTGTATCCAGCCATCGCTCCATGCCTTAGTCTTTTTAGATTCCCATGCAATTTGTCCACACACTCGACCGGAATGACCCCTTACCTTTTGAATAATATCAGCCCCGCTTATCCCCTTGGGCACAGGCACAATCTCGTCGTGAGGAAATTCAACCTTTAGAATTTCCTCTAATTCTAACTCTAAAACTTCACCCTGTGTTTGTTGTGAGCCTTGTTCTAGTTTCCGTGAGAGATCATTTTTTGCCTTAGTCGCATCCGCGAGTTGTTTCCGAAGTTGCGCAATTATGTATTGCTGTTCTTCTGTGGCTTTTTTATTTGCACTCTCTGTAATCTTTTTTCTTTCCTCGTCCAACTGCCTTTGCTTTTCTAGTTCAAAACTTCGCTTTTCTTCTTCTAATTTATTTTTTTCTTTACGCAAAAGTAACTCTTTTGCGTTTGCTTCTCGTAACTTAGTATCTTTTTCTGCAAGTTGCTCCTCAAGCATTTTCTTTTCCGCCTCTTTTTCTTTACCAGCCTCTATCTGTGCTTGCTTCCATAGCGCAGTTTTTTCTGCTACGAGTTTTTCCGCGACTTTTTTATTAACCTCGGTCTGCGTATTTTTCTTTGCTTCTTCTAGCTGAATCGTCTGTGCTTCCAACTCTTTTTGCTTATTAACAATTTCTGCTTCTTTTACTTTTTGTTCAACTTCAATTTCTTTTCTTATTTTTTCTCCAATTTGATGTGCCAAAACATCATCAATTGAAATTGATTCGCCGCATTTTGGACATTTAATTTTTTGTTCGCTGTCATTCATAATCTATATGGACTTTTTGCCCCTCTTAACAATTCCATCAATAGCGGAAGTATTATTATGTGGGAAATCTTGAACAATGCGCGAACCCATTTTGAACAGAACTAATGGCGCGCTCCGCGTGCCAAGCCGCTCAGGCGGCGCGGAATTCCCCCCTTGAACCCCCCCCTCCCGCACCGCCCTCGCGGGGATCCAAACGTTTCGCCCTCGAAGCGGGCTAGTTCCTTAATAATACATCGAAAATCTCATTTACGCCACGGCGAGACAAAACTTCAGTGTATTTCAAATTGATATTGCTACAGTCTTTAAGGTGTAGTTTGCAACACTTCATGTCAGAAATAACATTGTCCAATTCTTCAAATAAATCTTCCACGCCTGCCTCAATTTTTGTACCTTTGAATTTAATATCGTTATGTGCGAGGAAATTGTCTCGTTGTTTTTTGAGTGATTGAATTGTAGTGTTGCGCTTTTTAATTCTGTCCCGAATTAATTGTTCAAGAGGAGCGTCATCAAGCAACTCCAAAATATAATCCAGCGACAAACGCGGTTTATCTTTTTTCTTGTCGCGCGAATGGTGCGCCGGGTCAAATAGCCGAGCTAAAGACAAAATCCAGCTATGTTGTAGAGATGGGATTACTACATTCCAAAAATTTTTATACTTACATCCTTTGTCTAGGGAAAACTCCCCTGTCTTAATTATTGGCTCGGCTATTTGATTCCACTCCTCTTGATGTTTCGCAAACTCATTATTCGCATATACCCAGACGCAGAATTGTTGATGTGCATGGTTTGCTTTCCCCGTAAATTCATCAAGTGTTTTATGGTCAAGCATTATGGAACAAGCGAATTATACATTACCCAAAGCTCTGCGGTTCTTTTTCTTTGTTCTGCTAAAAGCTCATCGGCTTCGTTTCCTGTTGCTGATTTATTCATCCATAATGGCTCCGTACGGTATATTTGCTCCCCAGTTAATAGGTCCCATATTTGACCAGAAAAAATTATGTTTTTCCACAATGAGTTGCCCAAACCATGAGATCCAATTCTTCCGTATAGACACGTATTTAGTTTTGGACTATATCCGTATGCAACAGTACCAATAGACAGACTACCTCCATCGAGCCAATCCTGCTCTTCTTTTTCCTTTTTTTGTTGACCAAGCTGAG
>SDBS01000579.1_pt1 | contig 35917 bp, 33 predicted proteins | sample 2277091 | NCBI WGS metagenome assembly SDBS01 (sample SAMN10404972, study PRJNA504765) | marine sediment metagenome | isolation source: marine sediment core GS10_PC15, 163 cmbsf | place: Arctic Ocean: Southern Knipovich Ridge | collected 2010
GTAAAATTCCTTTTTGCATCTAAATTACCATGAAAAATAATTGGCTTTCTTTTTCCCTTTTCAATCTGAGCTATTTGTCTGGCAAACGTAGAACAAACATATACATGCCCTCGTCTTGGTCCGGTATGGTTAAATCCTCTGGTGATAACAGTTTTGATTCCATAAGACCTGAAATATTGATGAGCTAACATATCAGCAGCTACCTTTGAAACTCCATAAGGACTCAATGGTCTTAAAGGATTACTTTCTTTAATTGGAACTTCATTTGAATAAACTAATCCGTATTCTTCGCTAGACCCAGCAATTTGAATAACTGGGTCAAACTCATCATCTCTTAAAGCGAGAACTGCTTCTAATAAATTATTGGTTCCAACAACATTGACATGCAATGTTTGAGCTGGCGATCTCCAACTCGCATGAACATATGATTGAGCAGCTAAATGAAAAATGTAATCTGGCTTAACTATTTTAAGAACCTTAATTAATGAAGACAAATCAATTAAATCACATTCGTGAAGATTTAACTTTTCTATAAAACTATCAATGTTTTCTGTTTTGCTTCGCCAACGAATAGTTCCGTGAACTTCAAACCCTTTCTTTAAAAGAAACTCGGCTAAATGAGAACCGACGAAACCGCTTATTCCTGTAATTAAAACTTTTATTTTTTTCTTCATATTAACTAACGACTTAAAGAATCAATAAATGCTTGGGCTTCATCACGGAATTGAGGATCTATTTCAGCTGATTTTAGAGCTGCCCAAACTGCTTTCTCATAATCCCCTATTTTTGCATAAGTAGCTGCTAAAGAAGCATAAACCTGAGCATCTTTAGGATTTTCTTGAGCAGTTGCTTCATATGCTTTTATAAGACCCTGGTAATTTTTAACTTTTTCATAAATAAAAATTAAACGACTCAAATCAGAACGATTTGTTATAAAACCAGTATATCCAAGCTCAATGGCTTTATCCATTGCATCTGAAGCTTCTTGATAATGTTCTGCCTGAAAAGCAGTTACGCCAAGAAACCACCAGGAAGTTGCTACTTCTGGATTTAATTCAGCTGCAATTTTAAAACTTTCATAAGATTCCTGATGTCTTTTTAAAGATAATTGGACTTGACCTAATTCATACCAGATTCGAGGATTCTTATCATTAAGATCTATTGCTCTTCTAATAGATTCTTCTGCTTGCTGACCAGCAATTTCTGGTTCTTTATCAATTAAAAGAATATACATTCTACCAATATAAAGATAGGGAATAGTGTCTAAAGGAAATCTTTTAATATTTTCTCCAACTTTTTGAATTGCATAATAAAGCAAGCTTGGGTCAAAGTCTTCTTCTTTTTGCTTCATTTTTTGTGTATATTGAATAGAAAAAGTAGCAAACTTATGTTTTATTTCATAAGCACCTTGAGGATTATTGTAATCTATTGCTTGTCTATATTTATTAACTGCTTTTTGAACATCACCAGCTCTACCAGCTAAAATTCCCCTAGTAGTAGCATAATTGGCTTTGGCTGGCTCAATGTTTGCTTGATAAACAAGAACAAAAGCTAAGATTAATAAAATTATTGTTAGAAAAATTGATGGATTCCTCGCTTCTTGTTTACTTTTTTCTGCGTCAATCCGCGTAGATCCGCTTATATAGTTAACATAACCTAACACTAAAAAGAATAAAAAATAATTAGCAAATGTATCAAATATAAAAAGATTTTGACCAACATAAGCAATTATCATTACTGATATTACTCCTAAAGTAATTTTTCCGATTTTTTTCTGTTTAAATTTCTTTATTAAAATATAAAAAAAGAAAAAGAAGATAGACAAATAACTTAAAAGTCCTACAATGCCCATAGTTGCTAAAATATTTAAAAGAATATTATGAGCCCTATCCCAAATTGTTTCTGAACCTATACCAGTAAAATGACGAGCATCAAAATGTTTCATATGTAAAACAGCAAAATTTTCAGGACCCCAACCAAAAATTGGTTTTTCTTTCCACCCCTGAATGGCGCTATTCCAAGACCACAATCTCGTCTGAGCAGTCTCGGTTTCTAAAGAAATGCTGGTAATTCGCCTTAACCAGCTAATATTCTTTACCCAGGCTTCATCTTTATTTGATAAAACAAATCCTGTTAAAAGTAAAAGAACAATTATTGCAACCAACAAACCAGCTTTGACTCCTTTGCTCTTTGAGAAAAAGATAAAGAATATGGCTAAAAGAAACAAAGAGCCAAAAAATGAAAGAATGGCTCCTCTAACAGCTGTCATTAATAAAACCGGGGTCCCTAAAATAATAACAGCGGCATAAAATCCCTTTTCTCTAATATCGGTCTTCTTTTTTAATAAAAACAAAAGAGCTAAATAAAGAATAAACAAAAGATAGCCAGCAAAAAGCGCTGGGTTGCCAATTGTGCCAATTACCCTGTCTCCGTGCTGCCACCCAACAAAAAATTTGCCTAATTGCAATCTTTGGCCATAGGCAAATAAAATAGAAAGAAATCCAACAAAAACTGATATTTTAAAAATCTTATGCCAGTCTGCTCTATTCCTAATAATGCTTATTAAAATTACAAAATATGCCCAAAAATGAAGCAAAGAAAAAATTCCACCCATTCTTTCTAAACTACCCCAAAAACTGCGATAAAAATTAACTCCAATAATTCCGCTAAAAACATACAAACCAGTAAAAATTGATACGCTTGTCAATAAAAAGGTCCATCTCGGTCTATAATTTTTATTAACTAAAATTAAAAGAATATAAAAAACCGCCATTATTTCCACCAATGCTCGGAAAACAACTATCTTACCAAAGTGAAATGGCGATAAATACTGGGAAAAAATAATCAAAGGGATAAACAGTGAAACAAAAATCCCCCATCGGAGTATTTTCACATAAGTATTGGAAATATTCATTATTTTAATTATAATTTTAATTATATACTATTGTCAACAAAGAAAAATTAAGCTATCATAAAAGAACATGCGTATCAAGAAAATCATTCTTTTAATAGGCGACATGGTGATTTTGTATGCTTCTTTGATTATTGCCCTGACTATTCGTTATCAGGGGTTTAATTTAAATATTTTCAAAACCCACCTTTTACCTTTTTCTATAATTTATCTTCTCTGGTTAATTGTTTTTTATATGCACGACCTTTATGATTTAGATATTGCTAAAAACAATGTTAAGTTTTCTTCAGCTATAATCAGGGCTTTAATTATTGGCGGATTAATTTCAGTTGCTTTTTTCTATTTAATTCCTGCTTTTACTATTGCCCCTAAAACAAATCTCTTTCTAACTGTTTTGGTTTTTATAATTTTATTTTATGCTTGGCGCTATTTATTTAATTTACTGATTGGTTCTTTAAAAATGAAAATTAATACTGCTATTATTGGTTATAGTCCTCAAGCAATAGAATTAGCAAAGGAAATTATAAAAAATCCTCAATTAGGATATAAATTAAAATTAATTATAAAAAACCATGAAGAAATAGATAAAATTGAATTGCCAGAGATTAAAATAACCCAGGGTTTAAAAAATCTAAAAGAAACATTAGAACAAGAAAAAATTACTACAGCTATAGTTACTCCAGAAATCTATCAATCACCAGATTTAATTCAGAATCTTTTTGAATGCATTCGCTATAAAATTGATTTTATCAACCTTTCTGAATTTTATGAAAAATTAACTCAAAAAGTTCCTCTTACTGCTATTAATCAAGTTTGGTTTTTGGAAAACATTTCTCAACACGAAAAAAGGCCTTATGAATTTTTTAAAAGAATATTTGATTTTGTTTTTGCTTTTATTTTATTGATTGGAACCCTGCCTTTTTGGCTGATTATTGGTTTGATTATAAAAAACGAATCTTCAGGACCAATATTTTATAAACAAGTAAGAATTAGTCAAGGAGGAAAACCTTTCAAACTTACTAAATTCAGAACAATGATAAAAGATGCTGAAAAAAAGGGGCCAAAAATGGCAAAAATAGATGATAAAAGAGTAACTAAATTTGGTAGATTTTTAAGAAAAACCCGCTTGGATGAATTGCCTCAATTTTGGAACATTATTAAAGGTGAAATGAGCTTTATAGGTCCTCGAGCAGAAAGACCAGAATTTCATAAAGAACTTGAAAAGCATATTCCTTTTTATCGAGAAAGATATTTAATAAAACCAGGACTTTCTGGCTGGGCTCAAATTAAATATGGTTATAGCTCATCAGTTGAAGATAATTTTGAAAAAGTCCAGCATGACTTATATTATATTAAAAATCGTTCATTTATTTTTGATTTAAGCATTATTTTAAAAACAATTAACATTGTCCTCAAGGGAGGGGGAAGATAAAAAGGAGATAAAAATATGACAAAAATAAACGGCAAATTAATTTATTTACAATCCTTAAATGCTAACAAACATGCTACTTTAAAGTATTCTAAATGGTTAAATAACCCAAAAGTTAATAAATATTTAGAAACAAGAAAAGCAACGACTGAAGACTTAAAAAGATATATAAATGAAAAAAATAATAATAAGAATTGTTTATTATTGGGTATTTTTTCTAAAGAATCAAATGAACATATTGGCAATATCAAATTAGAACCAATAAGTTTTAATAAAAAAGAGGCTACAATTGGAATTTTAATAGGAGAAAAAAACTATTGGGGAAAAGGTATTGGGACAGAGGCAATAAAATTATCAACCAACTATGCTTTTGATAAATTAGGATTAAAAAAAATAAGTTTAGGAGTAATCCCAGAAAATAAAGCAGCTATCAGGGCTTATGAAAAATGTGGTTTTACAATTGATAAAATAGAAAAAAAAGTGTTTAATCACGAAGGCACACTCTATGATAATATGTATATGAGTATTAAAAAATCATAAATCATACTAATATCTATTAGAACCTGTGAATAAATCTCAAAAATATATAGTATTTGGCTCGCCACTAATCGGAGGAAATGAAATTGAAGAAGTTGTGGACACATTAAAATCTGGCTGGCTGGGAACAGGACCTAAGGTGGCAAAATTTGAAAAATTAATAAGCCAATATATTGGAGCAAAATACGCATTAGCACTAAATTCCTGCACCGCGGGTCTACATTTATCTTTATTGGTCTGTGGTATTGGTCCTGAAGATGAAGTTATCACTGCTCCTCTGACCTTTTGTGCTACAGCTAATGTAATAGTTCATACTGGCGCTAAACCAGTTTTTGTTGATGTTAATAGGGAAACCATGAATATAGATGAAAATCGGATTGAACAAGCAATTACGAAAAAAACTAAAGCGATAATGCCGGTCCATATGGCTGGTCGTCCTTGTGAAATGGATAAAATTTTAAACATTGCGAAAAAGCATAACTTATTTATTATTGAAGATGCTGCTCACGCCATTGGCGCAGAATATAAAGGAATTAAAATTGGCAATATTAGTGATTTGACCTGTTTTAGTTTCTATGTTACCAAAAATGTTGTTACCGGAGAAGGTGGCATGATAACTACAAATAATAAAGATTTTGCTGATAAGATTAAAGTTTATGCTCTTCATGGTATGTCGAAAGATGCCTGGAAAAGATATTCTGATGATGGCTATAAACACTATGAAGTTATCTATCCGGGGTATAAATATAATATGATGGATATCCAGGCAGCAATTGGCATACATCAGATAAAAAAAATAGAAAAATATAATAAAAAAAGGCAAAAAATTTGGGATTTTTATAATGAAAATTTACATAATTTACCAATAACCCTGCCCAGTCAATCAAATCCTAAGATTAAACATGCAAAACATTTATATACTATATTAATTGATAAAAATAAAACAGGAATAACCAGAGATAAATTTATGCAAGAATTACATTTATGTGGCATTGGTTCTGGTATTCATTTCCGGCCGATTCATTTGTATAAATACTATAAAGAACAATGGGGATATAAAAATGGAGATTATCCTAATGCTGAATATATTGGCGAAAGAACGGTTTCTCTTCCTTTAAGTGCAAAAATCACTGAATCAGAGGCTCAAAAAATCGTTAAAACGGTAAGGGAAATAATTTTAAAAAGTTTAAAAAGCAAGAAATAGTTTATGTCGAATTCATACGATTTAAAAAACAAGACAATACTTATTACTGGCGCTAATGGTCAATTGGGCCAAGGACTAACCTCTGGTTTGCTAAAGCACGGTGCTTTTATTTATATTACCGACATTCAAGAAGAAATTGATAAAAAATTTTCAGAGAAATTAAAAAATAAAAAATTGAATAATTACCAGTATATCAAAATGGATATTAGTTCGGAAGATTCAATTATCCAGGCTCAGACTGCCATCAATCGGAGTATTGATGTTTTGATTAATAATGCTGGGATAGCGGTTTTTACTCCCTTTGAGCAAAGATCTGAAAAGGAATTAGATCAAGTTCTTAATGTAAATCTAAAGGGAACTATTTTGTGCTCAAAAATATTTTCCCAAAAAATGATTCAAAACAAGAAAGGAAAAATCATTAATGTCGGCTCTATCTATGGCACCGTTCCTCCGGATAAAAAAATCTATGGTAACTCAGATCGTAATAGCTCTGAAATCTATGGGGCAACCAAAGCCGGTGTAATTCAATTAACCAAATATCTAGCCACCTATTTGGCAGAATACAATATTAAAGTTAATACCGTTAGTCCGGGTGGTATTTTTAATAATCAAAAAGAGGCTTTTGTTGACAACTATACTAAAAAGACTCCATTAAAAAGAATGGCTGTGGTTCAAGACTTTATTGGCATAGTTTGCTTTTTGTCATCAGACGAATCAAATTATATTACTGGTCAAAATATCATTGTTGATGGCGGCTTTACTCTTAATCAGTAATTAAAATTATATGGAGAAAAAAACTTTAAAAGAAATGAATATTGGTAATAATCAAAAAATTTTTATTACTGCAGAAGCTGGCATTAACCACAATGGTAGTTTAGATTTGGCTTTAAAGATGGTTGATGAAGTAAAAAAAGCTGGCGCTGATGCGATTAAATTTCAAACATATGTAACTGAAAAACGTGTAACCAAAGATAATTCGGTTTTTTCTATCTTAAAAAAATGTGAATTATCCAATGAGGATCAAAAAAAAATAAAACAATATGCTGATAAAACAGGAATAATCTTTTTCTCAACTCCCTTTGATGAAGAAAGTGTTAATTTTCTCAAAAATATTGATGTTTCTCTAATTAAAATTGCTTCTTTTGATATAGTTAATAAAAAATTATTAAATGCGGTTGCTGGCACCGGTATACCAATTATTATTTCTCGAGGCATGGCTAATCCAAAAGAAATTGATGAAGCAGTTGAAATTTTTGATAAGAATAATGCTGATTATGCGATTCTCCATTGCGTTTCAGCTTATCCAGCACCTAAGGAGGTTGTCAATCTCCGAATTATTAAATCTCTGATAGAAAAATATTCTTGTCCAGTTGGCTATTCAGATCATACTTTGGATTTAGATGCTAGCATTTATGCTGTTGCTGTCGGGGCTACCATCATAGAAAAACATTTTACTCTTAATAAAGAAATGGAGGGACCAGATCATAAAATGTCTGTTAATCCTCAGGGTCTTGCAACCTTATGTCAAAAAATTAGAGAATTAGAAATTATGTTAGGTAACAAAGAAATAAGACAATTGCCTGAAGAAAAAAGTGCAAGAATTTTTAGGAGACCAACAGAAATTTAAATTATTATGACAATAAAAATCGCTACTCCAATTTCTACTCTTTTCAATAAAACCAACCAATTAGCGAAAATTTTAGAATTATCCGATGTTTTAGAAATAAGAGATGTTTTACAACCCGTTTCAAGTTCTTTGCCACGACTTTATCATTGCGAATTGAGTGTTGCAGAAAATTGGACTAATAAAGAAATAGAAAATGTATTATCTATAATAAACAAAAACAAAGTTTCTTTGGTCTCATTTCATTTGAATTCTTGTTTTGTTAAGCCAAATAATAAAGATGGAATATTTTATCCAGGCCGGCGTAAATTAACCAAAAAAGAAATAATAAACAATGCTTGTAAAAATATTGCTAAACTACGATCAGAGTTAAATGAGAATATAATCATTGCTTTAGAAAACAATAATTATTATTCAACAGGTGCTTATGAAGTTGTAACTGACACGAGATTTATGAATTCACTTTTAACTAATTTAAATCTTAAACTATTGTTAGATATTGGTCATGCTGAAATCACTGCCTACAATCGTAAATTAAATATTGATGACTATATAAGAAATTTTGACCTTAAAAAAGTTTGCCAAGTTCATTTAAGCAGAGCTGAAAAAGATATTGATTTATATCAAGATGCTCATATGGAATTAAAGGGGAAAAACTGGCAGTATTTTAAAAAAATTATATCTTGGTGTCCAAATATAAAATTTGTCACAATAGAATATTATCAAAATGATAAAAAACTTATTTTGATGTTAAAAAAATTAAAAAAAATTATAAATGAATTTTAAAAATAAAAAAATAATAGTTTTTGGTTGTCAACAGATTGCCGTTGACTGCATACGAGACATAATCAAAATGGGCGGCCAAATTGTTGCCATTATCACTTATGAACTACCACTTGATAAGGTTTACGGATATGCTTCTGTGCGTGATATTGCTAAAAAAAATAAAATACCACTATACGAACTTGAAAAAATAGATGAAAAATTTATCAACATTATAAAAGAAATTAATCCTGATTTGATTTTGTCAATTTATTACAGAAAGATTTTTCCTAAAGAATTAATAAAAATTCCAAAATTAGGATGTGTTAATATTCATCCAAGTTTCCTGCCATATTATCGCGGACCAATACCCACTTTTTGGGCATTGCTTAATGGAGAATCTGAATGTGGCGTAACAATTCACTATATTGACGAGGGTATAGATACTGGACCAATTATTGATCAAGAAAAAATATCAATCAAAGATTACTATACTGGCTTTATTTTGAATAATAAAGCTATGAAAGTAGGTCATAAAATGTTAATGAAAAATATTAAAAAGATTTTATCAGGCAAGATTAAAGCTAAGCCACAAAGAAAAAATTCCGGGTCTTATTATGGCCCATTCGATAATCGCTTACGACTTATAGATCGCTATAAAAGCAGTAAGGGTATTTATGATCAAATTCGAACAATGACAAAACCCTATATGGGATGCCTATCAACTATTTTGAACAAAGATTTGATTATCTGGAAAGCTAAAATGGTAAACAGCAAAACACATACGGTCATTAAGCCGGGAAAAATATTAAAAGTATACAAGAATGGTGGCTTTCTGGTTTCTACTACTGATGGGTGTGTTAAAATTACTGATTACGAGATATTGAAAACCAAACGCAACAAAAATTATTATATTAAAAAAGGAAGAAAATTATGGTGAAAAAAAATGTATTTGCAATTATCCAAGCAAGATTGGGGTCTAACCGCTTGCCTAATAAAATCCTTTTGAAATTACTGCCTGGCAAGACATCTTTAGAATGTATGCTTGAGAGGGTAAAAAGAGCTAAAATTATTAATAATGTGATTATTGCAACAACAAATAATCCAAAAGACAAAAAACTTATTAAATATTTAGGAAAAATAAATCAAAAATATTTTGTTGGCGATGAAAACGATGTATTAGATAGATATTATCAGACAGCAAAAAAGTATTGCGCCAGTAAAAATGATGTTGTGGTTAGATTAACTGCTGATTGTCCAGTTATTGATCCAGCAATTATAGATAAAGTTGTTTGGCAATACTTAAATAATGATTTTGATTTTGTTTCTAATACTTTACAACCCTACACTTACCCCGATGGTATGGACGTTGAGGTTTTTTCTTTTGGCAATCTGAAAAAAGCATCAGAAGAAGCAAAATTACCATCTCATCGAGAACATGTTACTTTTTACTTTTGGCAAAATCCTGAAATATTCAAGATTTATCACTATAAAAGTGAACGCAATTTATCTGAATACCGATTAACATTAGATTACATTGAGGATTATGAGTTATTAAAAATAATTTATAAATATTTATACAAAAAAAATAAAAAATTTACCTTAGAAGACATTATTGATTTCTTAGATAAAAATCCAAAAATTAAAAATATTAATGCCCAGATTAAAAAAAATACTGGTTGGCAAGGTGCTTCTACAAAGGATAAGAAATTTTTAAAAAAACTTAATAACAAATAATTATTTTCTTAAAAAATTAGTATCAAACAATAAATAAAAAGCAATTATATGCTTTTTATTTTATTTATTTATCAAAATATGCTTGACACCTTTTGACACCTATTGACACTGGTAATAAAATTAATATATAATTAAAATAGTATGGAAAAAGAAATAAAACCAAATTCAATATACACAACCAACGAAACTAAGGAAATTTTAAAGATAAGTAACAGTACAATAAAACGCCTCTTGAAAAAAGGTGCTATTAAAGCTAATAAAGTTGGTGGTCAATACAGGATTTTAGGAAAAGAAATTTTAAGATTGGTTTCACCAAAGGCTGAAAGAAAAGCAGTAAGTATTTATCAGAAAATAAAAAGAAAAGCTAAAGATAAAATTAAAAAATGGTAATCTGGAAATTCTATGAATCTAAAAAATAAAAAAATATTATTAACTGGTGGCAATGGATTTTGGGGATCTTTTGTTAAAAAAGAACTATTAAATAAGGGGGTTAAAGAAAAAGATATTTTTATTCCCAGATCATCTAAGCTTGATTTATGCGACAAAGAAAACTGCAGAAAAGCGGTAAAGAATAAAGATATTGTTATACATTTGGCTGGTAAAGTCGGTGGTATTGGATTAAATCAAAAAAAACCAGGCAAATTATTTTATGACAATTTAATAATGGGAATCCAGTTAATAGAACAAGCTAGAAAAGCAGGAGTAAAAAAATTTGTAGCAGTAGGAACGGTTTGCTGCTATCCAAAACTTACTCCTGTTCCTTTTAAAGAAAATAATTTGTGGAATGGCTACCCCGAAGAAACTAATGCCCCTTATGGATTAGCCAAGAAAATGCTCTTAGTTCAGGCACAGGCATATCGCCAGCAATATGGATTTAATGCTATCTTTCTTTTGCCAGTTAATCTTTATGGTCCAGGTGATAATTTTGACCCAAAATCCTCTCATGTTATTCCAGCATTAATTAAAAAAGTAGCTGATGCCAAAAGAAAAAAACAAAACTATATAGAAATTTGGGGAACAGGCAAAGCAACACGAGAGTTTCTCTATGCTGAAGATGCGGCAAGGGGTATTGTTTTAGCAACAGAAAAGTATAATAAATCCGAACCAGTAAATCTTGGTTCAAAAATGGAAATTTCTATTAAAGATTTAATTAAAACAATTTGTGGCCTGATGAATTTTAAAGGAGAGATACAATGGGATAAATCTAAACCCGATGGCCAACCTCGCCGTATGCTAGATACATCTTTAGCAAGAAAAGAGTTTGACTTCAAAGCAATAATTAATTTTGAAAAAGGATTAAAAAAGACAATTGAATGGTATGAAAAACATTACAAATCATAAAATTATGTTTTAAAATATGAAATTTCTTAGGTCTTCCAAAAAAAATAAGTTTCTAAGCATAATAAAATTATCTAGACAAGCTTTTGGCAAATACAAGTTGCAAATTTTCTTTTTAATAATATTAGGATTTGTAACTGGTTTATTAGAAGGTATTGGAGTTACCGCTGCAATTCCTTTAATCTCTCTCGCTACAGAAGAAGGACTTAAAGAGAGTGGCACAATATCTCAACTATTTAAACAAGTTTTTTCATATTTCAATATTGATTTTAGCTTAAAATACCTGCTTATCTTTATTGTTTTATTATTTATTTTCAAGGCCATTACTTTAATTTCTTGTAACTATATTAGAATTAAAATTACTGCAAATTACGAAGAACAAACCAGAAATAATTTATTCAGTAAAACCATAAACGCTAACTGGCCTTATTTATTAAAACAAAAATTGGGCTATTTAGAAACTCTTTTAAAAGTGGATATAGCGCAAGGTACGAACCTTTTATATGTTATTAGCGCAACTATAATAACATTAACAGGCCTAATAATCTATACAACAATAGCAATAAGTATTTCATTCCATATCACATTGTTTGCTCTTGTCACTGGAGGCGTTCTGTTTCTTTCCTTAAAACCCCTGACACGTAGAACAAGAATAGCTGCTCGAAAAATAGCCACTATCAATAAACAAGTTGCTCATTATGTTAATGAAAATATTATAGGAATAAAAACAATAAAAGCCATACTTGTTAACGATAAAATTATTGAAATAGGAAAAAAATATTTTAACAAACTGAAAAAATTTAAAATAAAAATTCTCTTATTAACAAGCACCACCAACCTTCTTTTTCAACCAATTAGTTTAATTTTTGTCTGTGCAGTATTCGCATTCGCATATAAAACTCCGAGTTTCAGTTTTGCCACTTTCGTTCCAATAACATATCTAATTTATAGAATCTTTCAATATGTTCAAAACTTACAAGGAAATCTACACAAAGCCAATGAACTAACTCCCTATTTGAAAGATGTATTAACCTTTGAAAAAGAAGTTGGTAAAAACAAAGAAAAAAGCAAGGGTTTAACGACTTTTAAGTTTAATCATAATTTAGAATTTAGAAATGTAAGTTTCTCTTATAATGTAAATAAAACAATCTTAAGTAATCTAAATTTTAATATTAAAAAAGGAGAAATGATTGGTCTAATCGGCCCTTCTGGGGTCGGAAAAACTACTATTGTTGATTTAATTTTGCGCTTATTCCTCCCTAACAATGGCAAGATTCTATTGGACAAAAAAAACATTTCAGAAATTAATATAAAAGAATGGAGAAAAAATATTGGTTATATCCCCCAAGATATATTTTTAATAAACGATACTATTGCTAAAAATATTAGGTTTTATGACAACACCATTAATGATAAAAAAATAAAACAAGCAGCAAAAAATGCTAATATATATAATTTTATACAAACTTTGCCAAAGAAATTTTCTGCTATTGTTGGAGAAAGAGGAATATTCTTATCAGCTGGCCAAAGACAGAGAATTGTTATAGCTAGAATCCTGGCTAGAAATCCGGAACTTCTAATATTAGATGAAGCAACTAGCGCTCTGGATAATGAATCAGAAATACGAATCCAAAAAGTAATCGAAAACCTTAGGGGCAAAATTACGGTTTTTGTGATTGCTCATAGATTGTCCACCGTGATTAATTGTGATAGATTAATGGTATTAGAAAAGGGTAAAATCATTGAACAAGGCCAACCAAGTAAATTATTAAAAGATAAAAAATCTTATTTTTACAAGGTTTATAATATCAGAAAATAAATATATGAAAATATTTCTACTTTGGAGCTATAAAGACCCTGAAGCAATCAATTCGATATTGAAATTAAGAAAACAACCAAATAAAATTGTCTACTGGATGGGTGGGCGAAACAGAGACAAAGATAAGTTTCCAGAGACTGTTTTTTATGTCAGTTCAAATGTTCCTGGAATACCAGCTAAGGATATTGACATCTCCGAATTTCCTCCTCCAGGAAAAGATTTGATTAAACAATTACATAAAGTTGAATCTTTAATCTTGACAATGATGAATACAAAGCTTGATAAACTGCGCACAGATGAACGAAAACATTTATACTATAATATGCTGCAATATTGGTATGGCGTGCTCAAAAAATACAAACCAGATATAATTATTCACGACGCTATTCCACATGATGCTTGTAGTTATCTTATTTATGAATTAGCGCGTTTACTAAATATTAAAACAATTATGTTTGAAGATACATGGGTTTTTGACAGGCTGTTAACTTATACTGATTTTTGGAAAGGGAGTGATGATTTACATAAAGAGCTTCAAAAAAATCAGAATAAAAATTTTTCCTTAAAAGATTTAAGTATTGATTTACAAGAATATTACAAATCACAGACAGAACTTAATCGTGATGCTACTCCAGCGTATATAAAGATGCAAAAGAATCGATTTTCTGGATTTGGTTTATTATTACGCAGATTAAAACGGCTTAAAAATAGTATTAAAAATGGCACTATTTTAAAATTAATAATACAAAATATTATCAAAATATTTAAACAAAATCTTAAAAAAGAATATAACAGTGTTCAAATTAAACCTGATTTTAATAAAAAATTTATTTATGCACCGCTTCATCTTCAACCCGAACTCACCACTTCTCCATTAGGAGATATATTTGTTGACCAAATTTTAATGATTGAAATTTTATCTGCTTCACTTCCTCCTAATTGGATTATTTATGTAAAAGAACATCCAATCCAATGGCTTCGTCGAGGATTAAGCTTTTCCAGCGCCCGGTATCAAGGATATTATAAAAAAATAGCTAAATTAAAAAATGTTCAAGTAATCCCAATTAAAACTGATACCTATGCTTTAATTAATAAATCACAAGCAGTCGCCACGGTTACAGGAAGAGTCGGATTAGAAGCAATATTAAGATTAAAGCCGGCTATTATTTTCGGCTATCCTTGGTATAGAGACTGCTCGGAAATATTTAAAGTTAGAAATGTTGAATCATGTAAAGAAGCCCTGAAAAAAATTGTTAATGGTTTTACTGTAAGTCAACAACAAATTATCAATTATTTAAAATGCTTTGATAAAGCAACTATTCATGGATATATTGATTCCTATGTTGAAAAAATTTCTAACCTTACTAAAAAAGAAAGCAGGAATAATATCATCCAAAAAATATTCTTTGAAATGAAAAAAAATAATAATTAATACAAAATATATGCCTAACAACAACTTTTTAAAAAACAAAACAATATTAGTTACCGGAGGCACAGGATCTTTTGGACATAAATTTGTTGAATATTTATTAAAAAATTCCAAAGCCAAAAAGATAATAATTTTTAGTAGAGATGAATTCAAACAATCTAAAATGGAGGTTGAACTTAAAAATGATAGATTGCGCTTTTTCCTTGGTGATGTCCGTGATTTACAAAGACTGCAAAGAGCATTTAATGGAGTTGATATTGTGGTCCATACTGCTGCTCTAAAACAAATTCCTATATTAGAATATAATCCCTTTGAAGCAGTCAAAACAAACATATTTGGCAGTCAGAACGTCATTGACGCCGCCATTGATCAGAAAGTTCAAAAAGTGTTACTAATATCTACTGACAAGGCTGCACAACCAGCTAATCTTTATGGAGCTACAAAGCTATGTGCTGAAAAATTATTTATTAATGGAAATTGGTATGCTCTTGGTCTGTCCCGACTTAGTATAGTAAGATATGGTAATGTTGTAGGAAGCAGAGGTAGTATTATTGAGAATTTAATAAAGAATAAAAACACTAAAAAAGTTCAAATCACTGATCTTGCAATGACTCGCTTTTGGATTACGCTTGAGCGAAGTTTTGAATTAGTAATGTTTACGCTTGAAAATATGGAAGGAGGAGAAATATTTGTGCCAAAAATACCAAGCATGAAATTAGTTGATTTATTCGACGCCATTGTGCCTAATGCTAAAAAGGAAATTATTGGAATTAGACCTGGTGAAAAGCTAAATGAAACATTATTAACTCAAGAAGAAGCCAAACATGCAGTAGAATTAGAAAAATATTTTGTTATTTTACCTGAATTTAGCGGAAGTTTTAACCTTGAGAGGCCTAAAAATCTTTTTTCAAAATTTGTAAAAAAAGGAAAGAAACTGTCATCTGATTTTAGCTTGACTAGTGACAATAGTAAAAAATGGTTAACCAAGAAAGATTTAAAAAATATTATCAAAAAAATAAAATTAATTTAAGTAATTAACAAAAATCGCTATGAATAAAAAAAAATTTCCTAAAACTATAAAAATTGGTTCAAGATTGGTGGGTGATGGACAGCCAACATATTTTATTGCTGATATTGGAGCTAATTTTGATAATAATTTGGAAAAAGCAAAAAAACTGGCTTTAGCTGCAAAAAAAGCAGGAACTGATGTGGTTAAATTTCAAACTTTTTTAGCAGACAAAATTGTTTCTGGACCAAGTTTTGCAAAAATGCAGTTAAAAGGAATCCATGGAAAATGGAAAAAACCAATTAATGAAATTTTCAAAGAGGTTGAATTTCCTCGTGAATGGCATAAAAAACTTTTTGATTATTGCAAAAAAATAGGCGTTGCCTTTACTTCTTCTGCTTATGACTTTGAAGGAGTGGATCTCTTAGATAAATTAGGGGTTGATTTCTTTAAAATCGGATCAGGAGAAATTACCTGGCACGAAATGTTAAAATATACTGCTAAAAAAAATAAGCCAATGATTTTATCAACTGGTGACAGCACTTTAGCTGAAGTTAATGAAGCTGTAAGAATTATTGAAAAAACTGGCAATAATAAATTAATCCTGCTTCAATGTATTACCAACTATCCGTCTAAAATTGAAAGTGCTAATATAAATGTTTTAAAAACCTATCAGACCAGTTTTAATATTATTACTGGTTATTCTGACCATGCCCCGGGAGATATTGTGCCTTTGGCAACTGTGGCTTTAGGAGGAAAAGTAATTGAAAAGCATTTTACCTTAAATAAAAAAGACAAAGGCCCAGACCATCCCCATTCAATGGAGCCTCAAGAATTTAAACAAATGGTTGAGAAAGTAAGATTATTAGAAAAAGCATTGGGAGGCTCAAGAAAAGACGTTGTTGAAGAAGAGTTTGAAACAGTAATTGTTCAACGTCGTTCTTTGCACGCAAAAAAAGACATAAAAAAAGGTGAAATAATTAAAAAAGAGGACATAATTGAATTAAGACCAGCAACGGGTATTCTTCCTAAATATAAAAATATTGTTGCTGGCCGCAAAGCTAAGATTAATATCAAAACTCATGAAGCAATTAATTGGCACGACCTTGCTTAAATATGGAAATTAAAGAATTAGACAGGATTAAATTAATAGCCATTATATATAATGACTTGATTAAAAAATCAGATGCTATTATTTGTTTAGAAGGAGATGATTTAAACAGAGTTAAAAAGACGGTTGAGCTTTTCAAAAATGGATGGGCAAAAAAAATATTAATCTCTGCAGGATATGATAATCCCCCCTTTTGTCTTTTAGCTGATGTATTTTTGAAAGAATTTTTAAAAATGGGCATACCTAAAAACAAAATAATTATAGAAGACAAAGCTCAGAATACCTACGAAGAAAGCATTGGGGTTCTAAAAATGGCCAAGAAAAGGAAATGGAAAAAAATAATTTTAGTTGTATCTCATTTTCATCAACCCAGGGCTTATTTGACATTTTTAAAAGCAATGAAGGATTTAAATTTAAAAATTCAAATATTTAATGCTCCAGTAAGAGAACTTTCCTGGTTTGACAAAACCTCTCTAAACTTAAGCAGGCTTCAATTATTAGAAAAGGAATTTGAGAAAATGGACGAATATATAAAAAAGGGCCATCTGGCCACAATCAAAGAAGTAATAACTTATCAAAAATGGAAAGAGAGACAATGAATTTATCTCAAGCGAAAAAAATAATGGGTAAAAATTTTATTGGGCCAAAAGAGCTTAAAAAAATAAGCTCCCATTTCAAGATTTCAGATCCCCTTAAATTTAAAAGTCCAATACCCAAAATACCCCTTGCTCCGGATTATTTAAAAAAAATTTCCAAAGATTATATATTGATTTTAGGAATACCAACAGATAAAAAAGGAGAAAAATTAACAATTAATAAAATGCGCTCAATGTTTGGTTGGGATCCTCAAAAATCAGAACCTTGTTTTTACAACCAGGACTGGTATTTGAAAGAAAAATTTGCCAAAGACACTACATTAGATTTCAAATGGTATCTTGTAAAAAAAACTGTTAATAAAAATAGTCGGGGAAAGAACCCCAAGGATATTTCTAAACTTTTAAAAAATAAAGAAAATTTCCCTACTGCTGTTTTAATTACCTTTGTCTTTTTTTCTTATTATTTCTTAGCAAATGGCAAAATCTTGTGGAAACACGATTTTATCTGGTGTTCTGATAAAGACAAGAATGGCGATATAATTTATACTGGTCGCTATGTAGACCCTAAAAAAATTAACAAGAACGGATTTAATATCCATCGTCATCTTTCTATCCGTCATTGCTATGGCCTTGCGCCTCAAATGTTATGATAATAGCAATTATTCAAGCCAGAATGTCTTCAACTAGACTGCCTGGAAAAGTATTAAAAAAAATAAAAGGAAAAACATTACTGGAAATATTAATAGATAGATTAAAACACTCTAAAAAGATAGATAAAATTATTATAGCTACAACAGATAATAAAAAAGATTTAGCCATTGTTAAATTGGCCAAAAAAATAAACTGTCCTTATTTTGTCGGAGATGAGAATGATGTCTTAGATCGATTTTACCAAACAGCAAAAAAATTCAAAGCAAATATAATTGTCCGAATAAGCAGTGACTGCCCGTTCCAAGACCCTAAATTAGTAGATAAGATGGTAGATTTTTATCTAAAAAACAAAGAAAAGTTTGACTATGTCAGCAATGTTGACCCCCCCACTTTCCCAGATGGTTTAGACCTTTGGGTTTTTCCTTTCAGGACATTAGAACGAGCATGGAAAGAAGCTAAGCTAAAATCAGAAAGAGAGCATGTTTGTCCTTACATCTGGAAAAATCCGCACTTATTTAGAATAGGACACTTTGAATCAAAAATAAATTATTCATATTTAAGATGGACAGTTGACGAGGCTACGGATTTTGAATTCGTTAAAAATATATATGAAAGACTTTATCAAAAAGGAAAAATTTTTTATATGAAAGATGTCCTAAATTTATTAAAGAAAAATCCTAATTTACATAAAATCCAGGAAAACAAAATTAGAGATGAAGGGTATCTCAAATCAATTAAAAAAGATAAAAAAGTAAAATAAATTTATGAAAATACTTGGCTTAAGTCTCGGACAATTAACAACGGCTTGTCTTATGATTGATGGCAAAATTGTTGCCTCTGTATCTGAAGAAAGATTTACAAAAAATAAGAACGATATGGCTTATCCTAAAAATGCAATTGAATATTGTTTAGAAGAGGGCAAAGTTCAGGGAAAAGATTTGGATATTATAGCAATAGCTAGTTTGCACATACCCGCTGATTATCAAGTTATTAAAAAGTTCTCTGATTTCTCAATCCAAGATTATATAAAAGCGCAAAGAGAAGTCTGGTATCCTAAGATTTATGAAAACAAAAAAGTTAACCGGATAGAAGTTTTTAAAGATAAGGTTAATTTTGAGCAATATCCGGGTGGTTGGGAGCAAATTGATTTTACCAATGATGAAACAATGTGGAAAACTTACAAGCCGTTTATTCATAATACCATAGCAAAACATATTGGCGCGGACAAAAATAAGATAATACATATAGACCATCACACAGCACATGCTTTTTATGCTTATTTTGGCAGTCCGTTTAGAAATAAGGATTGTTTAATTTTTACAGCAGATGCCTATGGGGATGGATTAAGTGCAACCATCAGCACAGTAAAAAACGAAAAAATAGAAAGAATAATGTCTAGTAAGGATTTTAATATTGGTCAATTATATAGATATATTACCCTTTTATTGGCAATGAAGCCCAATGAGCATGAATATAAGGTTATGGGATTAGCTCCTTATGCCAAACCTTATTTAATTGAAAAACCCTATCAGGCGTTTAAAGAAACTCTTTACGTTGATGGTTTGAAATTTAAGTTCAAGATTAGGCCTAAAGATCACTATTTTTATTTCAAAGAAAAATTAGAAGGATGTAGGTTTGACGGCATTGCCGGTGGCTTACAAAAATATGTTGAAGAAATTTTAACACAATGGGTAAAAAATACTGTAAAAAAAACAGGTATACAGAAAGCAGTATTTAGCGGTGGTATTGGCATGAATATTAAGGCTATGAAAGAAATAATTAATTTGCCAGAAATAAAAGATCTTTTTGTCTGTCCAAGTGCTTGTGATGAATCTCTGGCAATAGGAGTTTGTTATAAAGTAATGTATGATAATTGCGAGAAAAATAATCTTAATAAATCAATTATTGGGTCATTAGATACAGCTTATCTAGGACCGGAATTTGGTGATGATGATATTGAGAAAATGATTAAAGGAAAAAAATTAGAAGAAAAATACGAAATTATTAAAAATATTGATAATAAAGAAACAGCCAAGATGATAGCTTCAGGTAAAGTTATTGGCCGCTGTGTTGGACGAATGGAATTTGGTGCCAGGGCCTTAGGCAACCGCTCAATTCTGGCCAATCCTCAATTTCCTAATATTGTCCAAAAAATAAATGAAAAAATAAAAAACAGAGATTTTTGGATGCCTTTTACTCCTACCATTCTTTACGAAAGAAGACACGATTATTTGATTAACCCAAAAAATGTAAGTGCTCCTTTTATGACTGTTGCTTTTGAAACTACTACCAAAGCCCGAAGTGATTTACCAGGCGCCTTGCATCCAGCTGATTTTACTGTTCGACCTCAAATTTTGACCAAAGAAGCTAACTCTGAATATTATGACTTAATAAAAGAGTTTGAAAAAATAACTGGAGTAGGCGCTGTTTTGAATACTTCATTTAACCTGCATGGCTATCCAATTATCCTTTCGCCAGAAGACGCCCTTCATGTTTTTAAGAATTCAGACATAGATTCAATTTTGTTAAATAAAACATTAATAATTAAAAAATAATTAATAAATAAAAATGAACGCAAAAAAAGGTATCCAATTATGGAATGAAGCAAAAAAAATCATTCCAGGTGGCTCACAACTACTCTCTAAACGCACAGAAATGTTTGCGCCAAATCAGTGGCCTTCCTACTTTAAAAAAGCCAAAGGTGTAGAAGTTTGGGATTTAGATGGAAATAAATATATTGATACCTGGGCAAGTGTTGGTGCCTGTATATTGGGTTACGCTGATTCTGACGTAAACAAGGCAGTAAAAAAAGTAATAGATGAGGGTTCGGTTTCTACGCTTAATTCTCCAGAAGAAGTAGAATTGGCAAAGTTATTATGCAAATTACACCCTTGGGCAAAAATGGTAAGATATGCCCGAACTGGCGGCGAAGCAATGGCAATAGCAATAAGAATTGCTCGAGCATACTCCAAGCAAGATAAAATTGCTTTTTGTGGTTATCATGGTTGGCAGGATTGGTATTTAGCTACCAATTTAGCTACTGGTAAAAATTTAGATGGCCATTTACTTCCAGGATTAGAACCAAAAGGCGTGCCTAGAGGATTAAAAGGCACTATAATCCCATTTCATTACAATAAAATTGAAGAACTAGAGAAAATAGTTTCCAAGAATAAAGATATTGGTGTAATTGTGATGGAACCATTAAGAGATCATGAACCAGAGAATAATTTTTTACAAAAGGTTCGCAAAATTGCTAATCGTATTAATGCTGTTTTGGTTTTTGATGAAATAACCATAGGTTGGAGGCTTTGTTATGGCGGCGCTCATCTTAAGTATGGTGTTAATCCTGATATAGCTGTCTTTGCTAAAGGAATGAGCAATGGTTTTCCAATGGCAGCCATTATCGGGAAAAAGAAAGTTATGCAAGCTGCACAAAGTACTTTTATTAGTAGTTCTTATTGGACAGAACGGATTGGCCCGGTCGCAGCTCTGGCTAACATTAAAAAGATGATAGCTAATAAAGTTCCTAATCACCTTGATAAAATTGGCAAACTATTTATAAAAGGATTAAAAGAAAAAGCAGATAAAAAAGGAGTGAAACTTTCAATAAGCGGTTTGCCGCCACTACTTCATTTTTCTTTTAACTATGGGAAAAACAGCCAAGCAGTGCAAACATTATTTACTCAAGAAATGCTTAAAAAAGGAATCTTGGCTTCAGGAAGAATATATGCTACCTATAGTTTGAAAGAAAAACATGTTAAAAAATATCTAAAAGCAACTGAAGAGGTCTTTGGCTTATTAAAAGAAGCTATTGATAAAAACAAGATTCGTGCTTTATTAAAGGGCCCAATTGCTCACACGGGATTTGAAAGATTAACTTAAAATTTTATCTCTATGGATAAATTCATAAAAGAAAACAGAAAATTTTGGTCGCAATTTACCATTAAAAATAATGGCAAAAAATTACTTATTGAAGAACCTGGACGCATCTATACAAATGCAACCTTTGCTATGATTGTAAATCAAGCCAAAGGATATATTCCTGTCTGGCTTTGCGGAAAAAACTCTCAACAACATCGATTAATTAGATCGTACTTTCCTGATGTAGAAATTTTAACAACAGGAAAAGAATGGCTACCTAAAAAACTATATGCTGCCATTATTGCTTTATTTAAATTTATAAAAATTCTTTTTACTAAAGATATTCTTGGATTTCGCTATGATGGAATAAAATATGGAGATATCATTTACGATACTTATTTGCATAAAAACAAGGTCGCAACAATAAAAAAAATTGATTTTAAGCTTTTAAAAGTTATTTCCATCTATATTTTTCGGCATATTAAAATTAAAACTATTCTAAAAAAAGGGAATTACGCTGGTGTTTTAGTTTCTCACTTAATAGGTTCTTGCGGTGTTATGTTGCGTTGCGCCTTACGCCATGGCTACCAAGGATATTTATGTACTGGCAGAGACAATTATTCTGTAACCTTTCAATGCTTTAAAAAATTAGAAGACATTAGCTATCCCATTAAATCCCTCCCAGTTGATATTGACAAAATTATCACTCAACTGGGGCCAAAGCTCAAGAAAACTTTCTTGGAAGTCCTTAAAGAACAAATTATTAACAAGGATAATAAAGACAGCTTAAACGCCTTTTCAGAAAATAATCCCCACTATACTAACCGAGCATTATTCAATCAGGATTATAAACTCAATCCTAATAAAAAAAATATCTTTATTATGCTTCATGCTTTAAACGACCACCCACATTCTCATTTCCCATGGATGATTTTCAAAGATTACTACGACTGGTTCATACAAACACTTGAATTCGCGAAAAAAAATAATAAAGTTAATTGGATTTTTAAACAGCATCCTTCAATTAAAAATTATATCACCAAAGACGTAAACTTTAATAAATTATTCTCTAAATGCCCTAATAATGTTATTTATATTGACGAAAATAATCAAATAAATACCCAAAGTTTAATTCATTGCGCGGATTTAATTATCACCTGTCTCGGCTCAGCTGGCTTTGAATTACCCGCAATGGGTGCTATTCCTTCGGTTACAGCTGGTGATAATTTTTATTCTGGATTAGGCTTTGCTATAGAGCCAAAAACAAAAGAAGAATATTTTGGAATTTTAAATAAAGCCGATAAAATTAAAAAAATAACACCCCAAGCCCAAAAAAGGGCATGGGCAGCTTATATTTATATTAACAAAATCTCTAAAGTGGGAATTTCTACTTATTGTCCCACAACTGGCGAAAAAGGAGGCAAGAACATTAATCCAGAATATTGGAAAAGAATTTGTAATCTGTATTCTACAAAAAAAAATACTATTCTAAAAGAACTAAATTATTGCATCAAAGCTGTTCAAAAACCCGGATTTAAAAAACTAATTAGCAAAATAAAATAATGTCTAAGATTCAAGACCATTCTATTTATAGTGTTAAATATCAGATTGGTCTGAGAAAAATAATAAAATTTAACCTAATTAGCCTTTATGGAAGGACTTTTTTGAACAAAAAACCCAAATTGTTGGTAAATAACCTAAATTTATTACATCTGGGCAGTGGCAAAAATAAACTTGCAGGTTGGATAAATGCGGATTTCTATAAATGTCCTAAATTCCGGAAAAAATATCCGAATAAACCAGATTGGATGCTGGATCTAAGACGTCCGTTAAATTGCAATAGCAATTACTGGGATGGTATTTTTACAGAACATACCTTGGAACATTTACTGCCCTTACATGTACTAAATCTTTTAAAAGAAATATTAAGAACCTTAAAATCGAAATGCTGGTTAAGAATTTCTGTGCCAGATTTGAAAAAATATACAGATTATTGCTATGGAAAAAAATCTCATAGAAATTTTAAACAATGGCCAACAGGTGCTGAAGCCATACGATCACTTGCGCAATATTGGGGACATCTTTCTGTATGGGACGCTGAGTTGCTCGAAAATTTTTTACACAAAGCTGGATTTATTAATATAAGAAAGGTAAATTTTAGAGAAGGCACTGATAAAAAAATTATTAAAGATGATGAAGAAAGAAAATGGGAATCATTATATATGGAAGCACAAAAACCATAAAAAATCTTAATTATGAAATTTTTTATCATTGAGACATATTATAAAGCTTTTTTAAATGATTTTTATAATAAGAATCCAGAAATTAAAAATGCAAGTTATGTAAAACAAAAAAAATTACTTTTAGCCGAACAGTTTGGCATAGCTGATTTTTATTCTAAAAATCTTAAAAACTTAGGCCATGAAGCAGAAGAATTTGTTGCTAATAATGAAATTCTACAAAAACAATGGGCCAAAGAGCATGGAATAAAATATAAAAGAAGTTATTTTCAAAAAATTCCTAAAATTAGATATTATTTTAAGAAAAATTGGATAGAAGGAATTTTAAAAGCTCAGATTAAATCATTTAAACCTGATATAATCTATGTTCAGACTCTTAGCTTTCTTGCACCAGAATTTTTAGAAAAGATTAAAAAATATACAAAATTATTAGTAGGACAAATTGCCTGTCCCTTGCCCCAAAGTGATTATCTTAAACCTTACGATTTGATTCTTTCCTCTTTTCCTCATTATGTTAAAAGATTTAAGAATAAAGGAATTAAAAGCGAATATTTCAAAATAGGATTTGAAAAAAGTATATTAGATAAACTAAAAAAAACTAATAAAAAGCATGATGCTGTATTTGTTGGAGGCATATCAAAACATCATAATAAAATTATTAAAATATTTGAATATCTAGTTAAAAACAATATAGCTATAGATTTTTGGGGATATGGTCTTAAAAAGCTATCATCCGACTCTCCTATTTACAATAAACACCACGGCGAAGCCTGGGCCCTTGATATGTATAATATACTTTACAATGCAAAAATATCTATCAACCGCCACATTGATGCAGCAGAAAACTATGCTAATAATATGCGTTTATACGAATCCACGGGAGTTGGGACCATGCTAATCACTGATTTAAAAGATAATTTAAATGAATTATTTGAGATTGGCAAAGAAATAGAAACCTACTCATCTAAAGAGGAATTAGCAGAAAAAATTAAATATTACTTAACCCACGAAAAAGAAAGAAAAAGAATTGCTCAAGCCGGCCAACAACGCACTCTGAAAGATCATACCTACAAAATTAGGACGAAAGAACTAATAAAAATTTTAAACAAATATTTATGAGAATTAAAAAAATTGCTAAAAAACTACCGAAACATCTACAAACGGCTATAAAGCAAACGTTTAAACTCTCTAGCAAATTTAGGAAAAAAATCAACCAAATAAAATGCAATGTTTTAAATTTAGACCCTGTAACGGGATTTAGAATCTATAAAATTCAAAAATTGACACACATAGGTAAACCAAAATGGACCAGAAATGATTTAAAGAATAAATTAAAAGAATTTTCCGAACTTTATAAAAACAGACCTATTAAAGATAATTATTATGGAATGAAATCTCCACACATGTTTTCAGCATGGTTTGTCATACAATTTTTAAAACCAGAGCACATTATAGAAAGTGGGGTCTGGAAGGGACAAGGTACCTGGTTTTTTGAAAAAGCGGCTCCAAGTGCAAAAATCCATTCTATAGATATTAATTTGGGACTAAGAAAATATATTTCCGAGAAAGTAATTTATCATAACATAGATTTTTTTGATATAGACTGGAATGACATACCAAAAGAAAAAACCTTGTGTTTTTTTGATGATCACCAAAATGCTGTAAAAAGAGTAAAATTTGCTAAAAAAAATGGATTTAAAATATTGATATTTGAAGATAACTATCCTCCAAGCCAAGGTGATTGTTATAGTCTTAAAAAGGCTTTTGCAACAAAAAGTGGTAAAGATGCTGACTATCTAAAAAATGTTTTAAAAGTATACTACGAATTCCCACCCGTATTAAAATCAGAAAAAACGAGATGGAATGACAAATGGAATGATAAAAAGTATCCAACGCCTGAACCTCTCTATAGAAATGTTGAAAATGAATATTTGCAAGTTTATTTTGATGAATCAATCCATTATACTTGGATATGTTATGCAGAATTAAAATGAACCGAATATGAATAAGTATTTAAATCCAAAAAATTACTTAAGGTCTTTTAGGTGGAGAATAAACCGCCCACCAATAAAGAATGTTCCTCAAATAGCTCCCAAAGCAATTGAGTGGTTAGATAACTATCTTAAAAAAGATATGATTGTATTTGAATGGGGTTCTGGCGGGTCAACAATATATTTTTCAAAAAAAGCAAAGAAGATAATTTCTATAGAACATAACTCTAAATGGTATAAAAAGGTTTCAAAGGAAATTAAGAAAAAAAATATTTTAAACTGTGAATTGATATTAAAGAAACCCCAAGTTCTTAACGGCAAAAAATATATTTCAAGTGATAAAAATTATACAGGACTTGGTTTTGAAAATTATTGTAAAGCAATTGATTCTTCTCCGGATAAATCTTTTGATTTGGTTCTTGTTGATGGAAGAGCAAGACCATCATGTATATTTCACGCTTTAAATAAAGTAAAAAATAAAGGATACTTAATATTAGATGATTCACAAAGAAAAGAATATTTACCAGCAATAGAATTACTCAAAGGATGGAAAAGACAAGATTTCGCTGACTATAACAAACAAACAAGTATATTTATTCATTCTGAACTCTATGAAATATAATTTTTGCACTTTTTTTGATAAAAATTATTTATACAGAGGATTAGCATTATATAATTCTTTAACTAAACACTGCTCTGATTTTAAGCTATGGATTTTATGCATGGATAATATCACCTACGACTTTCTAAATAAAATGAATCTTAATAATGTTAAATTAATTCCTTTAAAAGAGTTTGAAAATAAAGAACTATTAGATATTAAAAATACACGCACATTTATAGAATATTGTTGGACATGTGGCTCATCGCTTTTGTTTTACATTTTAAAAAAAAATTCTGATTTAAAAATGATTGCTTATCTTGATTCAGATATGTATTTTTATTCATCACCTGAACCAATTTATAAAGAGTTTGGAAATAAATCCATTATGATTATACCTCACAAATTCTCTTCAGAAAATCAGCATTTGAAAATAAGGGGCGGGAAATACAATGTTGGTATGTTGATATTTAAAAATGATAAAAATGGATTAACTTGTCTTGAATGGTGGAGAAAAAAATGTATTGAGTGGTGTTTTAGTTATCATGATAAAGGAAGGTATGGAGACCAGTTATATTTAAATGACTGGCCAAAAAGATTTTCTGGCGTTCATGTTTTACAACACAAAGGAGTTAATGTAGCTCCATGGAATGTTTCGCAATACAAAATTAAAAAAATCAATAAGCAAATTTTTATTGATAACGAACCGCTGATATTTTACCATTTTCACGCTTTGAAAATTTATCCTAATTTAAAGTTCCGATTACATGGCTCGTCTTGTAATATTTCATCAAGAAGTCAAAAATTAATTTATAGACCTTATTTAAAAGAATTAAAAAAAATAATAATTAAAATTAAAACTATTAATCCCTGTTTTAATTACGGACTAAGCCCAAAACTACCTGCTTTAAAAAGAATATTATTAAATAATAGTAAATTGATAAAATTGCATAAAGTCCTTAAAAAAAGAATCCCAATTTATTGTAAATTCTATAAACTTATAAAAAATCTTAGATTGTGATAAAATTAGATTGTGGTAAAAAAATTAAAAGTATACACATTTATGAATCCAATTCCTTTTATTGACTTTAAAAGAAAATATAGCCTTTATAAAAAGAAAATAGATGCTACAATAAAAAAGGTTTTTGAATACGGGTGGTTTATTTTAGGACCAGAATTGGAAAAGTTTGAGAAAAATTTTGCCAAATATTTAGGAATTAAATATGTTGTTGGCGTAGGCTCGGCAACAGATGCACTTTTCTTGTCTTTGAAAGCATTAAAAGTAACTAAAGGCGATGAAGTAATAACGGTGGCTAATACTGCGACACCGACAGTAATCGCCATCAGGATGACGGGTGCCATGCCAGTTTTTATTGATGTTGATGAAAATGATTTTAATATTAACTTTGCTTTAATAGAAAAAAAAATCACCAAAAAAACTAAAGCGATTTTACCAGTTCATCTATATGGCTATCCGGCGAAAATGGGAGAAATTTTAAGAATAGCTAAAAAATATCATCTAAAAATTGTTGAAGATGCCTCTCAGGCACCTGGGGCCGAATATAAAAAGATAAAAGTTGGCACAATCGGCGATGTTGGCTGTTTTAGTTTTTACCCAACGAAAAATTTAGGCGCTTTCGGCGATGCCGGCGCAGTTGCGACAAACAACAAAAAATTGGCCCAGACAGTAAGAATGCTTCGCAATTATGGCGAGAGTTCCAAGTTCAATAATGTCATCGAAGGTTATAACAGTAGATTAGACGAAATACAGGCGGCAATCTTGAACTGGGAACTGACCAAACTAAATTCTTGGAATATGCGAAGAGAAAAACTGGCTAATCTATATCTTAAAAATTTACGGGGTTTGCCAATTGTTTTACCAAGAACAAAGGACAAAATTTTCCATCCGGTCTGGCACTTGTTTATTATTAAAGATCAACATAGAGATAAACTAAAAAAATTTTTAGCGAAGAGAAATATCCAAACAATGATTCATTATCCCAAGCCGATTTTTGAACAACCGGCATACAGGTTTTTAAATTATAAAACAGTCGATTTGCCAATCACAGCCAAACTGAGTAAAGAAATTTTATCTTTACCGCTTTATCCGGAAATGAAAGAAAAAGAAGTTTTGGAAACATGTAAGGCGATTCGATTGTTTTACAACTACTATGACTAAGATAAACCATGACGCTGCTCCAGGCAAACTGGATCATTGTCAAATAACTGGCTCGAAAAATCTTTTTGAGGTTATAGATCTAGGACATCAGCCTCCTTGTGATGCCCTTTTGACCGAGAAAACAATTAACCAACCCGAAACACATTACCCACTGCGGCTTATGCTCTGCCCAGACTCTGGACTGGCGCAATTAGATTATGTGATTGAGGGCTCGATTATCTATCCTGTTAATTACCCATATCGCGCCGGTATCTCAAAACCTCTTCAAGATTATCTGCGAATATTTGCGGATGATATCGTGACAAAATTTAAAGTACCACCCAAATCGTTGTGCGTTGATATTGGTTGCAATGATGGTACTCTGCTGACCGGCTTTAAACGCTATGGTATGCGAACCATTGGGGTAGAGCCTACAAATATGGCTAAATTTGCCTGGAAAGAAAACAAGATCAGAACCATCCAAAACTTTTTTACCGAGACCGTAGCTAAAGATATGGTCAAAGAATACGGACATGCAAAAGTAGTTACTATGACAAATGTTTTTGCGCATATGGCACCTTTAGGAGAAGTGATGCGGGGCTTAAGTCAACTTTTGGACAAAGACGGGATATTTATAACTGAAAGCCAATACCTTCTTGATGTTTTTGAAGGCAATCAATTTGACCAAATATACCATGAACATATTCGTCTCTATAGCTTAAAATCACTAGTCAAACTGTTTCCATATTACGGAATGGAGGTTTTTAATGTAAAAAGAGTATCAGCTCGCGAGGGCAGTATCCAGGTTTATGTAGCGCGTAAAGGGGTGCACCTGATTAATCCCAAGGTTGGCAAACTGCTAAAACTGGAAGAAAAAAGAGGTTTGTACAAACCAAAAGCATGGGCGAAATGGAGGCAGCGCGTGGAGGAAAACCGCAATCGCTTTATGGAATTAGCTTATCAGGCAAAACGTAAAGGATTACGTTTTGTGGCAGATTCTTGCCCTGGTCGCGGCACAGTGCTTGTTAACTATTATGGAATTGATAAAACTCTCATGCCATATATCGCCCAATTGCCAAAAACTGAAAAAGTAGGCAAATACTTGCCCGGAACTAATATTCCTATCGTAGATAATAAAATAATACTTAAAGAACAACCGGATTACATAGTTATACTTGCGTGGCATTACGGCGACTATATTATGAAAAACTGGCGCGCAAAAGGCATTAAGTCTAAATTTGTGGTTCCCCTTTCAAACTTTCGTGTAATATCATAATTTATGATTTGTTTATAATATCCAATAATTCTTTTCCCAGAGCTTTTGGAGTTAATTTCTTTTTATATAATTTATAGCCGTTTTCGGCTATTTTTTTTCTTAATTCTGGGCTATTTTTCAATTCTATTATTTTCCTAGTTAAATCTTCTGGATCTGCTAAATTAACCATTAAACAATTTTTTCTATCTTTTAATAATTCTTTTATTCCCAAAGCATTACCAGTGATATAAGGCAACTTTAAAGCCAAAGATTCAAATGCTTTGAAAGGAATGGTTCTTTTTAATCTCTCATGATTTTCAATTTGCCCCACATTAACATGCGCTGTCAACATTTTTTTTCTTAATTCATCTATTTCTAATCTTCCTATTATTAATTCCAAATTTTTTAAATTTAAACTCTTTGCTTGCTCTTTTATTTCTTCTTCTATTGGACCACCAATACTAATTATTAAAAAATCAACTTCTTTTTTTTCTAAAATTTTAGCTGCTTCTAAAATATGTCTTACGCCTGTTTCTGGTAAAAATTTACCTCTAAATAAAACAGTGAATTTATTGTTTTTTTTAATATTAGTATCTGGATAAAAAATAGAGTCATCTGCGCCAGTAAATAATCTAATGAATTTTTTAGGCCTAATTCTAAATTTTTTTACAAGATATTCTTTTTGTTTATTGGTTTCAACTAAAACCAGATTAGCAGATTTAAAAGACAACCAATCAATCAACCATATATACCAAGCCATAAAAGAATTTTTAGAATATATTCCTCTTGATACAATGCTAACTTCATACAAAGAAGTCATGGCATTAAAAATCACTGGCTTTCTAGAAATTAATCTTGCAAATGGCGCTATTAAAGGCCCAGGATACCCCACAATCATTACATCATAATTGTTTCTGATTTTCCAATGTTTAATGAATAATTTATAAAATTTAATCAATCTCCGACTATTATCACAACATTCAATTACTTTTACGCCATTTTGCTTTAAACCACTAATATAAACTTTGTTCCTGGTATGATTTGGTTCATATGCACCAAAATAACAAATTTTGATTTTTCCCGCCCGAGGCGGACCAGCTCGCCTCGCTGAGTCGAAGCGGGCCTTGGGCTGGTTATTTTTCTTATTTTTGTTTCTCGTCATAGATAAATAAATTTAAAATAAAGATTTCCATTTCTAATTTTAGGGATTAAATACGATTGTTTTAACTGCTTCAGCAGAATAATTACAATTCTGACAAAGTTTAAATCTTCTTTGAATTGCCATTTTTCGATATTTTCTATATTTTTTACTTTTAAAAATTTTCTTAAAACCATTATCTTCAAAAATATTTCCAAGGATTAATTCTCCATTAAAATCGTAACAACACATGGCAACATCGCCATTCCACAATATAACAGCTTGTCTTAACCAGGAACATAACCTCGGCTTTGACTTCTCTTTAAGAATATTATTTTTAAATATAAATCTGCTGTACCTGCTATCCTTTGGCAAATTCTCTTTAGCTAATTGTATTTTTTTATCTAAATCTACAAAACTACCCAAAGAAAGAGTTTTTAAAGTAAGACGATCAACCCCCAATGACTGAGCTAACTTAATTATGCTTTCTATTTCGTGCTCGTTCTGCTTCATAACTAAAAACTGAAGATCAATGTATGGTTTTTTGGCTTTTCTTTCTTTTTTAGCCTGACAAATTTTTTTAATACTCTTTTTAATCTGCTCAAAATTGCTACCTTGTCTATATTGTTCATGCGTTTTTTTGGTAGCTCCGTCTAAACAAACAATTAAATAGCTTAAACCAGAGTCAAATAATTCTTCTATTTTATTCCCGTCAAAAAGAGTTGTGTTTGTGCTCAACAAAACTCCAATAGCTTTATCCTCAGCATATTTCACCATTTTAAATAAGTCCTTATTTAATAATGGTTCACCAGCAAAAATCATGCTTACTCGTTTAAATATATTTTTATTGTCATCAATAATGTTCTTAAAATTTTCTAATTTCATAAAGCCTTTTTCTCTTTTCATATACTGCCATGTAGGGCATAAACGACACTTTAAATTACAAGCGTTGGTTGGTTCAATAACTACTCGTCCATTAAAACCAAAATAATAAAACTGCATTGGTAGAAATGGAAGTCTTAATAATAAACCAACGATTTTTTTTAGAACTTTTTTAATCAAAAATATTAATAACATATTCTTACGACTATTTAGATAATCTCAAATATGTAGGTAGGGTGAAAAAACTAAAGTTATTTTCATATTTCCTTTTTGAAAACACAAATTATGTGAACGGCATTTTTTTTATTAGCGTTAAGCAAAAATTTCTTTAATAAGAATGATGATGCTTGCCTGATAATATTAAGACAGCAAAACCTTCTTGAAAGTCTAATTATTAATCTATGTAACATATTATTTTTTATCAAATAATATGTTTTTTTTAATCCAAATTTGTGAAATTGTTTATCTAACAGCTTCAAATTATAATGACGATAATGTTTAGCAGCTACTGGTAAATTATCCGCAGGAACAGATACGATTAATATCCCTCCTTTGTCTAATCTGTCATAAATATTACTGATAAGTTTTTCGACTTGTTCATTGGGTATATGTTCTAACGTTTCAATTAAAGTAATAATATCGAATTTTTCTTTAATCTGAGTCAAATTACCACAGCAGAACTCAGCTCCATTTTCATAATTAAATGCCTTGGCAAATCTTATGGCTTTTTCTGACAAATCCACCCCCATTACTCTCTTGTCTTTACTGAATTTCATAATTTCAAAAATCATCTTACCATCTCCACACCCAACGTCTAACAACGAATTAAAATTGCTTTGTTTTATTATATCTATAATTCTATTCATGTAACCGTAATATTCAATCCCCCACAATGATACTTTATAATTGCTGAATTTTTCAAAATCAACTAAATAATGATAAGGAAAAGCATATCTTGCTTCTTGAATTGCGAATTTTTTATCGAATTTTTTGTTCATACAATGCTCTATTTATTTAAATAATTCATTATCTTGTCTGCTCTTTTCTCCCAAGTATATTCTTGAACATCCAAGAATGCTTGTTGTAATATTTTATCAGCTAAGTCCTGATTCTGCAAGGCTTTTTTTATGCCTCTAGCTAAATCATTTGGGTCATCAGGTCTAACCAGGATTGCATTTTTCTCGTTTAAAATCTCTCTTATTGAAGGCAAATCAGATGCAATAATCGGCTTTCTAGAAGCCATGTATTCAAACATCTTTAAAGGTGAAGTGTATTGTTTAGAAACTTCTGATTTCTTAATGCCAGTCAAAATTAAACAATCAGCTGCTTTTAAAAAATAAGGGATTTTTGAATAATCTTGATGTCCCAAAACTAAAACATTTTTTAGATTATTTTTCTTAACAAATTTTTTAAAATTACTTAAATACCATTTAATTCCTCCGACAATCGCAATTATTGTATCATTATCAAGGAACTTAGAACTTAAAGCAAGGGTTTCAACTCCTTTCCATTTATAAAGATGGCCAGTATATAAGACTAATCTTTTACCTGCCCTGCTCCTGCTAGGGCCTATTGGTAAATTCAATTTTTTCCGATAATCTTGTTTACTTTCTTTAATATCAAAATCATCCAAATCTATTGCGTCTGGAGCTATAAAAATCTTATTACCATCAACTCCCTTTTTAATTAAATCTTGTTTTATTCCTTTGCTAATAGAAACTATTTTTTCAATTCCCTTTAAAGACAAATTTTTGGGAATTTTATGGGCTTCGAAAACTACATTCTTTTTATTAATAAAAAATAAGCTGAATCTGTCTCTGGAATAAATAATGTCAACTTTCCTGAAAAGTAAATAAATGGAAGCAAAAAATGAAAATGAAAGAGCTTGAATTAAAAAAGAAATTGGACCCAAGAATCTGTTTAAAGGTGTTAAATCAAAGCAAAAGATTTTTTTGATTTTAAAAATCTTTTTAACTCTATAATAATCAAAGGAATCCTTTCTGCCTAATTTAGAAATTCTAAATCTCATTGGCACGACTAATTCCAATTCTATGCCTTTCTTTACAAAAGCTTCGCACATTTTCATTATTTGAAGACCATGTGCCATTTCAGTTGGAAGACGTGTATTAGCTATATAGATAATTTTCATTTTTTTATATACCTTAAACCTACTTTTGCTAACTCTTTAAATTCTTTTAAGGATTTTACTTTTCTGAATTTTTTAAATCCTTTTTTCAAAATGCCTCCCCTAAGACCTAATTCTTTTGTCATAATTGCTTTAATTTTTTCTATTTCTGCTCCAGCCCATTCCATATAGGGCAAAGATGAATCAATACCAGCAATCTTATATTTTTCACTTTTGTATGGTTCGTTCCAGGAAAAATCTCTTGGTAACCATCCTTCCTTCTTCGCCATTATCTCCATTTCTGTTCCTGGATAAATAATTGAAAATCCATAAGCTGAAGTAACATTTTTAATACTATTTAATTTTTTCATTAAATCTATTGTCATTTTTAAATCATCCATTGTTTCATAAGGCAAATTAACCATAAAATTCATCATTATTTTCATTCCTAAATCAGAAGATATTTGCGCTGCTGTTAATGCCTGTTCTGAAGTAATATTTTTTCTGATTATTTTTATGATTTGCCCACTGCCTGATTCAACTCCATAGCTTATTTTAATACACCCAGCTTTCCACATTAACTCAAGCATTTCCTTATCAACTGTATCAACCCTGGCTCGAGCATACCATTTTATATTTAAATTTCTTTTTAAAATTTCATTACAAATTTTTCTAACATGCTCTTTAGAAATTGTTAAAGTATCATCCCAAAAATCAAATCCTTGAAAACCGTATTCCTTTTTCAAAAATTCAATTTCATTAACAAACTTTATCGGATCGCGCAATCTCAAAATTGCTTTCCAAAAAGCAGCATTTACACAAAATGCACAGCGATTTGGACAGCCACGAGAACTAATTACTCCTATTGCTCTAATATTTGTTCCATCAATATTTCTATGATACTTATCAATTTCAAATAACTTCCAATTCAAAGTAAACTTATCTATATCTTGCTCAAATAATCTATCTGGCGTTTCAATAATTTTTCCATCTTTACGATAAAAAATTCCCTGAACTCTATTAAAATCCTTATTTTTCTGCAAAACATCTAATAATTCCTGGCTTGTTGTCTCTCCTTCGCCTTTTACTACAACATCTATTTCTGGCACTTTTTCCAAAGCATTTTCACCAGTCAAAGCAAAATGAGGGCCACCAACAAAAATAAATAAATTAGGATTTTGTTTTTTAAATTTTTTAATAAGTTCAATTGCTTTTAGCCGATTATTGGTAGTTGCTGTTATGCCTATTGCTTGAGGATTATGTTTTAAAATTTCTTTAACTGATTTATCAATATTCCAGTCAAAAGTATGAGGGTCAGTAATTTTAACATTGTAACCATGTTTTTCCAGCCAAGAACCAATATAACCAATGCCCAAAAACGGCAAACCACCTCTCTCAAGGTCGCCTTCTGCTCTAGGACTAGTTGTTAGAACAATTCTCATATACGACTATAATACTATATTTTTATAAAAAAATAAACCCTCCTTCCTCTGACAAGAAAAGGTTTACTTT
>SDBS01000580.1_pt1 | contig 35856 bp, 30 predicted proteins | sample 2277091 | NCBI WGS metagenome assembly SDBS01 (sample SAMN10404972, study PRJNA504765) | marine sediment metagenome | isolation source: marine sediment core GS10_PC15, 163 cmbsf | place: Arctic Ocean: Southern Knipovich Ridge | collected 2010
TTTGACAGCTGTGGCTTACTTTGCGATGGTATACCTGGGACTGAGGACAAAAATGAGAGTGTTAGCCCGACATGTCATGGGAGCTGCAAGGAGGCTATTTGGGATACCGGATTTTCACTTCTATGCCCTAGCCGATGGGATTCGCGAGTACCTTTTCGGCCGTCAGAGTGGCTTAGATGGTTTTCATAACCAGTGGATTGAAGAAAATAAACAGCTCAGCTTATTCAATCCATAAATTTTGGGGGAACTCCAGGTCCTTGTCAAATGGAATGAATAAAGTATAGTATGAATTATGAAAACTGTAGCTTAAGATGTCAGCATCTTAATCCAAAACCGCTTGAAGACAAATAAGGAGTAATAGATGATACCTTTCTTAGTAGGGAAAAAGATATACTTGAGGGCCTTATCAAAGTCGGATATCCCCGTTTGGCATGACTGGTTCAATGATCCCATAGCCACTCAATATATGAATAAAGGTATTTTCCCAAATACTGAATTTAATCAAGAAGAGTATTTCAGTTATCTTGCTAAAAGTGAAAATGACATTCAGCTGGTAATAGCATTAAAAGAAGATGATTCTTTGGTCGGCCTTGTAGGAATCCATAAAATTGACTGGATACACAGACATGGAGAAATCAGTATTGTTATTGGCGAAAAAAAACAATGGGGAAAAGGAATAGCGACAGAGGCAATTTCTCTTTTAACAAGACATGCCTTTATAAAGATGAATTTACGAAGACTGACTGCAGGGATGCCTAAAGTAAATTCAGCTTCAAAAAAATGTTTTGTCAATAATGGTTTTATAGTTGAGGGAACACTGAGAAAACATTTTTTTTATAACGGACAATATGTAGATGTGTATGTAGTCGGGTTCTTAAAAGAAGAATGGGAGAAAAAAAATAGAGGAGATGGATGAAGTCAACAGGTGCGTTTTTAGTAGCAAGAATGAGCTCATCTCGATTTTTTGGAAAGGTGCTGCTTCAAATATTGGACAAGCCCATCCTTGAACTCATGGTTGAAAGAATAAAAGCCTCTCGCTTGGTAGATAAATTCATAATTACTACCAGTATTTAGCCCGATGATGATCCTCTCGAAGAACTAGCATCTAAGTTGAAAATGTGTTGCGGATCTCATTTGAAAACATTATGAAGCGAATTTACATTGTAGACAAAAAATTTTCTTTAATTAAAGTCTACGAGCAGCTAGACAGAGAAAGATATTTGTATTTGCTTATGGGAAAAGAATAGTGAATTCCTATGTATAGATGCGCAATTATCGGTTGTGGAAATATTGCAGGAGGTTATGATAGGGGGATTCCCAACAAATGGAGTTTTACACATGCTGGGGCTTATCACCTTTGTGATGAAACGAAGCTAGTGACAGCCTCAGATTTAGATCCTAAAGCACTCAGTAGATTTGGCGAAAAATGGCAAATAACTAAGCTCTATAAGGACTACTGTGAAATGCTTGCCAATGAAAATATTGATATCTTAAGTTTGTGCCTCCCCACTGAAAATCATTTTGAGGCATTCAAATCAGCAGCTGACAAGAACCTTCTGGCAATATTTTGTGAAAAACCCTTAGCCTATGATCTTAATGAAGCGAGAGAGATGGTCAGAATGTCCAAGGGCAAAATTGTCTCCATAAATTACTTCAGAAGATGGAATCCATCATTATCGAAATTACGTAACGAACTTAATCATGGAATTTATGGAAGAGTGAAAAAAATAATAGCTCGCTACACAAAAGGAATTTTTATGAATGGCTCACATCTTGTAGATCTTATATTATGGTTTTTCGGTGAGCCAAGCAATATACATCATATAAAAACAGCTAATCCTGATCATAGAGATCCTGGTGTTGATTTTACTCTTAGCTTCAAAGATGATATCATAGCTTATTTTATTAATGTCCAAGGGGAAGAATACGTTTTTGCAGATGTTGATATCCTAACAGAGAAGGGAAGAATAGTCCTTGCTCAAAGAGGACAAACCATTGAAAACTTTGATTTGGTGTCTGAGCCATATAATAGACAGTTCTTTATTTTGGAAAGAACAAATGTTTTAGAGACGAATTGGAGATATTGTCTGGTTAGTGCAGTTCAAGAAATTGTAAATTGTTTAAATAATGATGGCCAAATCTCATGCACTCCTGAAGACAGCCTAAGAGTCCTAGAAATTTGCCACGAAGTAGTTCAAAATAAGGTTTAAGAGAATAATACCTCGAAAGGATAAGAACCGCATGAACAAAAAGCTTGCACTTTTTGGCAATGAACCAGTTCGTAAGGCCCCTTATCCAATTCATACTACAATAATTGATGACGAAGAGGAAAAAAGTGTTATAGAAGTCCTACGAGGCGGACACTTGTCAGGTTTTTCTGCAAGACCTGGAGAACGGTTTTATGGAGGCTTGAAAGTAATCGAACTTGAAGATAAATTTTGTGAATATTTCAATGTGAAACATGCTGTTTCTTTTAATTCAGCAACATCCTCTCTTCATGGTTCTATTTCTGCAGCAAAAATCGGACCAGGCAGTGAAGTCATTACATCTCCTTATACAATGAGCGCAACAGCGAGCTCCATATTAATGCAAAATGCTATCCCTGTCTTTGCCGATATCGAAGATAGAACTTATGGGCTTGATCCTGCAAGTGTAGAAGAAAAAATTTCAGAAAAAACCAAAGCTATACTAACGGTGAACCTGTTCGGCCATCCCTCTCGACTTGATGAACTTGAAAAAATTGCAAAAAAATATAGTCTTATTCTGATTGAAGATAACGCTCAAAGTCCAGGAGCAATGTATCGAGGTCAGTTTTCTGGAACTATAGGTCAAATGGGAATAATCAGTTTGAATTATCATAAAGCAATTCAAACTGGCGAGGGCGGCCTAGTCATTACAAACGAAAGTGATCTTGCTGACCATCTAAGACTCATCCGAAATCATGGAGAGGTTCTAGTTGGCTACATCGATAGAGATGACATTGTGAACATGCTTGGGTGGAACTACAGGTTAACTGAAGTTCAGGCTGCTATTGGAATTCCTCAAATTAGAAAGCTGGACTATTTTAACTCGATCCGTCAGAGACTTGCGAAACTTCTTTCTGAGGGATTAAAGAAATTCAACTTTTTGATCCCACCAGAAGTGGATGAAAATTGCACTCATGTCTATTATCTATATCCAATAAAGTTTCACGAAGAGAAAATTGGCATAAGTCGAGATCTTTTTGTGAGGGCTATGCAAGCCGAAGGTATTTCTATTAGCAAAGGATTTGTGAAACCAATCTATCTTGAACCAATTTTTCAAAAGAAAATTGCCTATGGGGATAAGGGATGTCCTTTTTCATGCCCAATGTATGGAAAGAAGATACTCTATCCTGAAGGATTATGTCCTACATCTGAAAGGTTGTATTTCAAAGAAATAATCACAACAAACATCTGCAAGTATCCTAATAGTGAAAAAGAGGTATCTGAATTATTAGAAGCAGTTGAGAAAATATTGAAAAACCTCTCAGCACTAAAAAAAATGTGTTAAAGATGATTTCTAATCCCCAAAAACGAGTGTTTGTCAACGCTCAAGATGTTGGGGAAACAAAAATATATTGCTCCAGTAGTTAAACATATTCAAGAGAAACATATCCTTATAGTCATCGGTCATTCCCTCACCCTTCCCAAATCAATTAGCTTTATTACCTGTTTTTCATTAATAGGTGTGCCGTTTATTCTATATATACAATCGCCATATCCGTCTATTTTTTTTAGTTTCTCATCTTCCAAAATGAATGGTCCTTATGTAGCTATAATTTTGAAATTCATATCAAATCTCTCTCTAACTATTCCTTTTTGCGCTTTTCTTTTCTGATACTGATTACCCAGGAAAAATAACTTTTTCTTCTGAATACTTTAAAAAGAAAATCCTATTCATCAGGTAGTTTATTAAAGAACGGGCCCATCTATAAATTACCCTGATAATACGAATAAGGAGCGGTATTTTATCTATCTCGATTTGGTTGAATGGAAATTCATTTTTCATTGGCACCCAAAATTCTTTAATTCTCCGGGCCATAGAAAGCTTTAAAGCAGGGATTCTCTCAGCATACCCCCCCTCATGAGTTATTTTATTAAATAAGCGTTCTGTCCACCATCTCTCAAAGATTGTCATTTCATTACGATATCTTTCTGATTCATGGAGGTTCTGTCGCACAATTTTCCCACCACTGTCTTTGCCTGAACTTAAATTTGATCCATATGACTCGCCAAGCATAGTTGCTTCTAAAAGAGAAGGCTGGAAAGATATATTTAAAAAATCTGCATTTTTTTTCATTGTATTATTCGGATTTTTTTGCAACTCTTCTAATTTCACTTCGAAGAGTCCGGGATGATCTTGATGTCTACGCAGCCAATTATGTGAATAAAGTATCGGAGTGGCGGCCGTCTCTATTAAGCCCCATTTATAGGCCCTATTGGCACCTCTGGAATGATAAGCTGCAGAAGGATTTGACTTATATGCCCTAAAATAAAATTTTTTTATGGATATATATGTAGTAATAGGATTTCGCATCATATAAACAAGCTTGGCATTTGGAAAATCATCAAAGACTTCGCTAGTTGGAATATTTATTTTTAATACAAAACTATTTGGCTTGTGGTTTGGCGTATACGCTTGGTGGTATGCATAAATTAAAAGTTGCAGATATTGCTTGCGGGTTGGGACTTCTTGGCTGCATTCATCCAATATGCTGAAAAAACGTTTTGAATCAACTGAAGTAAGTGAGTATTCTTTACCAACACCTGGTTTGGTGGTTTGGCCAAAATCTTTCTGATCGAGACTGTAAAAGAACTTATTAAGCTTATTCACATTATGACTTTTTATACCTGTTTTTTTAATAAACCTATTAAAGAAAGAATAATAAGGATACTCAAAGGGAAATACCAGCAATTGAGGATGATTGTCCAGAAGTGAGTGCATCAATGTAGTACCGGAGCGTCCTGAACCCACAATAAAAATTGGTTTTTCCAAATAAATATCGGTTTTTATAAGTTCTGTAATTTTTTTACTTCCGTTCATTTCTTGCCTTCTCCTCGAGAAAACTAGTCGGTATTATGTTATATAACATTGATAATATTACGCGTTGCTTTCCCCCTCTGGTAAATTTCTAGTTTTCCTGAGGTAGCAGGATTATTAGAAAGAGCTGTCTCCCGTTGATCATTCAGTTCCTTAGCGTCATTCGAGATAAGCTCTAGCAGCTCAGGTTTCAATTTTATGAGTAGGCAATTTCGCTGGCTTAACTTAATCGAAAGATGGTTCGGGGAACCTAAACGCAAGCGGTTACGAAGATGAGTCTTTCGAAGCGTTCCTGAACTTACTTCTGCTATCCAAAAAAATATCCATATAAACAACCCTCAACTTGAGCCTTTTGTGTGGACTATAAAAGTTGATCAAATCCTCGAAAAAGTCGGCCATTGTAAAGCCGTTATTGAGACACTACACTAGATATATCCTTTCAACCAGTAATAAATAATGGCTATATATTCATGCGCAATCGCTTTTATATGTTTCCATTTAACTTTTTTTTCTGCTCCATAAAATCCACTGAATGGCACAGGAGTTAAAGTTACTTCAATATCAGGAGCAATTTTGTCATAAACCATCTTTACACGACGCATATTATAAGGAGAACTCACCACTAATGCTGAGTCCCAACCATATTTCTTCATAATGTCCGAGGTAAATTTAACATTTTGATAAGCACTCCCGGCATATTTTTCTAGAATGATATCTTCACTAGGAGTACCTAAATAGACGGCTAAGGCTTTCATTACCTCTGCTTCTTGCATAACATAGATATACCCTGAAGAAAAAATCATTTTTTTTGCAAACCCTTTTTTATATAGGTTTACTGAATGGGCTCCTCTTTCTCTATGACCTTGGCCAACCTTTCCTGACTCACCGACTCCTCCAGCGAAGGTCACGATGACATCTGCTGGCCTCGGTGCTTGTGATAATTTCAGGGGACTGGCCACAAGCCATAAAAGCGGCGTATGAAAAGATAAAAGATACGCTAGGAGGCACACGATTCCTGTGATGACAACCCTTCTACGGGTTTTCCTGTAAAACTTTCGTATGTACTCCTTCCATTTAATATCTTTATTGTGCTTTCTCTTTTCAATTCCATCTTCGATCAGACCGCTCATTTCCTCAATTCTTTTCTGCCAAGTATTATCATTAGCGACTTGGATTCTTCTTTTTATTGTCTGTTCGTTTCTCTCGCTGTTAACAGCTTTTTCGAGATAATCTGCAAATTCTTTAGTATCTTTACCAATTGACCCTATTTCACCGTATTTTTCATTAAACGCCGTAATCTCTGGCAGTTCAGTAGATACAACCGGTTTTCCTAATGCCAAATATTCGTTTAGTTTGGCAGGATAGACATTTTTTGTATATTCAGTGAGAAGATAGGGAATAATGCCTACAGCGAATCTATTCACATAATATGGCAAAAGTTCATGTGGCTTATATCCAAGAAAATGTATATTCTCTATCTCTTTTAAGTTTGATATATCTGTCTGGATAGGTCCTACGAAAACAAAGGAATAATCCGGATGTTCTTTAGCTAAAGTTTTAATCAAATTTTGATCGATCCATCTATGTATTCCTCCTGCATAGCCAATTATAGGGCTTTCAATATCCCTGAGATCCTCCAGGATCTTTGGTTGTTCTTCCAATCTTAAATTCGCAAAATTCTCTATGTTAACACCAGATGGAAAAGTATGGACTTCTTGGTTATACTGGGAGCAGTGATTGTATAATTCTTTAGATGTGACAAATACCAAATCGGCCTGTTTGATCAATTCCTTTTCTGTAACACTCACTTTCCGCGCTGAAGAGGAACTCATAGCAAGATTGTCGGCACAGTAATAGACAGTAATTTTTTTATTAATGTTATTTATCAAATCCAGAGAAAGACCTGTAGGTAGGAATGTCCAGATGATCGGATCGTTAAAATCCATAGCCTTCATCCACCGATTCAAATATGATAGAAGTATATGCTTGTTAATCCATCGTGCAATTCGGAAATATGGGAATGGCAAAACAACAGGGGAAAATATATAGAGATTTTCTTGTTCTTTTCTTATGCCTCGGACTCCCTTAGCCCAATTGATCAATCGTTTCTTCAACCTGGGAAGATCGTGGAAATTGGGTACCCTTACTCCTGTGTTTTCGACAAAGAGAACTCTATTGCTGTTACGAGCATAGGTAGACATAATCTCCTGATGACCCTGCCAGTTAAAATCCCAGTCAATAGATGAAATACAAACTATGCTCATATTTCTTAACATGTTTTTTTAACCTCTATATCTTCTGAAATAAAATATTCAACTGTAACATACACGAATTAGGTTAGTTAAAATACCGTCGTTTCATCTTCACGAATAAAATGATTTTTCTCTTGTGATAGATTACTTTAAAAGTCCCCTGCTTATTTTTTTATTTCATGTATTGCCAAGGGTGGCTGTATCAACAGTACTTTCATGTTTTTTTCTTTGTTTAGCTTTAAGATAAAGGACCCATAACGGGTATAAATAAATTTTAATATTAAATGGCCATTGAATTAAAGCTCTCGTAAACAGAGAAACAGCTTTTACTGTTTTCTTTCGAAGAAGCCAATCTTTTCCAACTGCACCCAAAATCTGTCCTTTTCTTTTTCTCAGTATTAATGACGGAAAAGGATGTTTTTTCTTGAATTCAGGAAAATGTTTTGTTAAAACGCTAATTTCTTGCACTAATCTAAGATCTATATTTTCGCTCTGACTTCCTTCTCTTATTAAGTAGTATCCAAGAAGTTTTTTGATGTAATAAGGTTTTACTAAATGTGCCATCTTAAGCCACAGGTCATAATCTTCTACAGGGGGAAAATTATTATCAAAAAGTCCCACCTCTAATAGTATTGATTTTTTTACAGTTACTGTTGAAGTTACCAAACAATTTTTTTTGTAAAGGTTAACAAAATAATCTATCCTAGGATTATATTTTTTATGAAGATAGAAGATATCTTTTTTCCCATTAGGATGAATTCTTATTAGATCATGAGCGACAAGGTTTACTTCAGTTTCTGAATCAAAGACAGCCATCGTCTTTTCGAGTTTATCTACAAACCATATATCATCTGAATCAAGAAAAGCGATTAGGTCGGCTTTGGCGTGTAATATACCGAGATTTCTTGCGGCTCCTGCTCCCTTATGATCTTGTTCAAGTATCACTACTCTTTTATCGAAAAAGTTTTTTTCGATTTTTTTGACTGTATCAATGGTTTTATCGCTTGAACCATCGTCAATTATAATAATTTCATAATCTTTATATGTTTGCCTCATAACGGACAGGAAAGTTTTCTCTATATATTTTTCTGAATTAAAAACAGGAATTATAACAGAGACTTTCGGGCAATTTTCTAATTTCATTATCTTTTTCGTCTCACCCGTTCTTTTTCTGAGATGGAAATTGGGATTCAATACTCTCTAGATACTGTTCATCTCTTTTATGAAATGTAATGTACTGGTTAAGAAAAGAAAGAGCATGCTCTCGTTTGTAGGGAGGATCTTCTTGTTCCATAATCTTCTGTGAAACCCGTTGGAGTTCATTAGCGGAATTTACATGAATTGGAAAGTCTGTGAGGCCAGTTATCGGATTTAAATCTAACACGGTTGTCAATCGAGGAATGACAACTTGACAATAGCACGCTAATCCTTCAAGGGTAGCCGATGACTCCGTTACTACAATTATCTTGGCATCGAAGAGAAGATCTGATAGTGGAGTATCCGATATGGAGAATGGAGGACTTAAAGAATCAATTTTTAATGAATTAAACAAAGACAAGACTGGAGTGGAAGGATGGCCCTTAAAGACTACGGAGATTTCTTTTTCTTTGTTAAAGGCTTCAAGGCATATAGAGATTACCTCCTTGGCCTCTTTTGGATGTATAGAAAGGGCGACTATGATTGTATTTTTTTTCTGAAGCCAACTTATCTTTTTTTCCATTAGCCTAACATAATGAGTAAAACGAATTCCGCCTAGAACAAACACATCATTATCTGGCCATCCTGATTCCATCAGTAATTTTTTAGGAATATTACCAACACATCCAACCTTATAGGGTTTGGGCATGCCACCCTTTTTGTATTGACTCTCAACTTCCTTTTTGTCAAAAAAAAATTTTAGCGATAACAGAGGGATTGCTGTATGCTGAATGGCAACAGTTTTAGATCTGCCGGTTTCAAAAGCTGCTCCACATAACGCCTTCTCCCAACTTTGCCATTCGGCAGGGTATAGGATTTTTGTTTCTTTGTTAATATTTTTGAAGGTTTTTTTGAAAATACGATAGTGGAGTAAATTAAATATTAAGACCGAACCACAAAAAGAATCATCACATTCATTCCTCATTATGGACCATGAATTAATTTTTATTTCATCATTTTTAAAAATGAATAGCCTTCTCATTTTTCTGCGAACTAAAAGATATTTCAAAGCTATAAAGTGGAAAATAAAAATTACAGAAATTAGGTCCTTGGGTTTTAAGACTTCCTCTAAGAAAAATAGTGTTTCATTCCATTTATTTATGTTTTTACCAAGTTCAATAGTCTCTTTAAGTTTATATTCGTCATACGGGACAAAAAATGCACCCCATGCGTGTTTCGATTCTTGTTTTTTAAGAGCACTCTGAATGGGCTGAAAGAATCTATTAACGAATTGTTTTTTTCTAATGGCCATTTGATCAACAAGTGGAAAATATGTAATTATTAGGTACTCTACAGCCCTTAACTTCTGCATTCTGAGTTTGTAAGACTTCAACATCTTGATATTTATCGTTAAAATTCTGTTTATATAAATAACAAAACTTCGAATTGCTCGAAAATAGTAATAAGGGAATCCCTTAGATAAGTTAAATTTTGATCCGATATCCATAAATTTTAAATCATTATCTTTTCCCCATTCTATCAATGTTGTTAACACAGCCTTGTTACCTAAATGAAGAAATACATTTCTAAATTGTCGCTTTCTAATCTGACTCAATGTCGAGAATGTCTTAATAAGATTGAAAAATGCTGTACTCTTGACAGTATTTTTTTCTGCAACGGAGGATGGCCACCAAAGGGAAAAATTGGTGAATGGATATTTGAGCCAGGATTTTAAAGAGATATTACCTATCAATCCTTTCTTTCCAATTTCATAAATAAAGTGAATATACTTTCTGCGTAATAAGAAAACTGTCTTATTGATTTCCTCTGAATCCAGAAGATTTTCCACAAAACACCCTTGTTTCTTTAGATATAACTCTATTTTCCTAATAATATTTTCATCGTGTAATAAGGGAAGGAGAATCCATTTTTCATGCTGTTTTGGTGATAATTTGGATAATCTTTTAATGATTCCTTTATCCTTATCAAAAGCCAGTAGGACATTCTTTGCCATAGCTCAAACGAATCCATTTCTTTTAGTCTTCATGCTTATCTCTTTGTCCTGTATCTTCCTTGCCGTACTTCTTATAGAGTTCTTCTATGCATTGGAGCAATCCCTGACCCATATCTAGATAGTAGGAGCTAACATACTTTCTCCCGATTTTAGGATTAAATGAATAGGGAGTTATTTTGTAGTGAGCGCTGACATTTTGGAGATTCAGCTCAATTTTAAGCTTGTTTCCAAAGATCTCATTTATCATAAGCAACAAATCTTTTGTTTTAAAAGGATGTTGCCCTGTCAAAATTACATTTTGATTGATAAAATTTTTTTCTAAAATTTCAACAGAACAGCGGGCTGCGTCTTCAACATGAATAAATTCTCTTGTTTCCTCTCCGCTTCCCCAGTATGAGATTTTGTTCTCAAGCAGAGCCTGTTTTAATATTCTATATATGGGATTGTGTTCATCTGTCCTTGGGCCGTATAAGGAGCCATACCTCAGAATAGTATAAGGAATCCCATACTTCTTTGAATAATCCTCAATATGGAGTTCGCAGGCCTGCTTGCTGCTTCTGTAGAAAGAACCCGAGTCGCTGTAAACATAGATTGTGGAAGCGAATACATATCTTTTTATCTTTTGCTCTTTAATTGCTTCCAAGATGATCGCATTTCCTAGAATATTGTTTTTTATAGTTTCAAGGGGTTTTTCTACCGCCTCATCTATATCTGTGACTCCAGCAAAGTTGTAAAGAATAGAAACATCTCTTACGGCCTTTTTTACGGCCTCTTCATCAAGAATATTTCCCAAAATCATTTTTTGCCTGGATTTAACATAATCAGAAGGTTTTAAGTCAAAAATAATAACATCATATCCCTTTTCTGAAAGGATATCTGCGACATGACTGCCCATAAATCCTGATCCGCCAAAAACTACGACTTTCATTTTAATCGCTCCTTCTAAAAGTTAACTTTCCGATTTTTTTAATATATCTTTAAGAATTGATATTTTTTTATTTGGAATATTTAGACAAAAGAGGATCATTCTTCATGAGGTTTTCAACTAAATCAAGATCTTCGGGTGTGTCGACACTATAAGTTTCAAATCGAGTTTTTACCATTTTCACTTTATAGCCATATTCCAAAACCCTGAGCATATCCACAGATTCGACAACTTCAAGGGATTTTGGTTCCAATTCGTTAAATTTAAGTAGAAACTGCCGCGTAAAAGGGATGATACAGACCTGTTTATATATAGGGACGTCTGGGACGTCCTTTCTCCATGAAGGAATGGGCTCTCGGGAAAAGTAAAGAGCAAAACTATAAGCATCGACGACTACTTTTATTTCATTGGGGTTTTTGTGTTCCTCTTTTGATTTTATCTTTGACATAAGATTGACTACCTGAATTGTTTTATCTTGTAATAAAGGTGCAACAGCCTGATTAATCATTTCTGGATGTAGCATTGGCTCATCACCTTGAATCATGACAACAGAATCTATTTTTTGTTTAGTCTCTGTTTCTATTTTTAGCATGGCTTCAGCTGTTCTGTCGGATGCTCTATCATGAGTGTTGGCCGTCATAATTGCTTTTGCATCGATTGAGGAAGAATAAGCTGCTATTTCTTCATCACATGTAGCTATGTACACATCTTCAAGCGTATGACTCATTTTGCTGCGATAATAGACATGCCCTACCATAGGAGTTCCGCAGATCTTAGCCAATGGCTTCCCCGGAAAACGACTCGATGCCATCCGTGCTGGAATGATGCCGATAATATTCATTCCTTACTCACTCATGTACTCTTTGATTTTTGCTAATTCTCTTCGACACGCCTGGCCTAAAAATATTGTATCTAAGCTGAATCCTAAAAACTTATATCCTTCGCTCAATTTCTTTGTTAATTCATCGACAGATGGAGAAATCACATGAAATCCTGGAACAATATTATGGTTTTTTGCTGTTTCCAAAATTGTAGAAAGTGCATTTTGCATCTGAGGGAAATTAAAATCTCCCGGGCTGCCCATAGAAGCAGACAGGTCATATGGACCAATAATGAATCCATCGAGGCCCTCCAAACAGAAAATTTCTTCTAGGTTATTTACCGCCTCAATGTGCTCAATCTGAATTATTACAATGCTTTCTTTGTCAACCCAATGTTTATACTTTTCAAATTCCAGCCCATATCCTTGAGCCCTCGCAAGCCCCACTCCTCTGGTGCCCCTTGGGGGATATTTGACAGCATTCACGGCTTTTATTGCATCTTCCTTATTATTAACCATAGGCACAATCACTCCGTGAGCACCAGTATCCATCACTCGCTTTATGAGATTGGGATTGTTTTCTTCAACTCTCACTAGAGGAACACAACCGGCCAATTCAATAACCTGAACCAGCTGCGGCACCTGATTCAGTGTAATAGCGCTATGCTCCATATCCACAGCCAACCAATCAAAACCCGCTTGTACCATTATTTCCGCAATGCCCGGGTGGCCCAGAGTAATCCAGGACCCAATAGTAATCTTACCTTTTTGCATCTGATTTTTTAGGCTCGTATTTCTATTTTCCATAGTTAAAATCCTTTATTGCCTGTTATTTTGTTTGAGATATTGGTTTATCCCACCTGCGATTGAAGTAAAAAATATCTTTTATAAAATCCATCAATTGCCAATAATTCTTTATGGCTTCCCATTTCCACGATTTCTCCATTTTCAATAACAATAATTTTATCCGCTTTTGTGACTGTCGATAATCGATGGGCGATAATGATGATAGTTTTTCTTTTGCTTAATTTGTCTATAGAGTCTTGTATTAATTTTTCTGATTCGCTATCAAGCGCGCTTGTGGCTTCATCGAGTATTAGAATTTCCGGATTTTTTAAAAGAGCACGAGCGAGTGAAATTCTCTGTTTTTGACCCCCAGAAAGCTTCATGCCCCGTTCTCCTACAACTGTAGCGTATTTATCTGGAAGCTTTTCAATGAAGTGGTGTGCATTAGCTAATTTTGTGGCTTGGAACACTTCATTTTTTTGGGCATTAAGTTTTCCATACAGAATATTATTGTAGATGGTATCATTAAAGAGGTATACATCTTGTTCTACAACGCTGAGTAGATGATGCAGATCCTGCTTTTTTATTTCACTCAGATCAACTTCATCAATTCTTACATGACCTTTTCCTGGGTCATGATGCCGCATGAGTAAATTTACAATCGTTGTTTTTCCTCCACCTGAGATACCAACTAGACCTACTGTCGTGTTTTTCTCTATTTTCATACTAATGTCTTTCAATACATATTCATCTGCAGCTGAATATTTAAACCACACATTTTCAAAAGAGATACCAGAGTGGATAGTCTTGATTCTTGTTGATCCATCTATTAAATATTGCTTATCATCTCGTCTGATTATTTCCTCTATCTTGCTTAAATGGGGCAATAGCTCCATAATTTGCATATAATTGGAATTGATTAATTTGAACTTTGGCAATATGCGAGTAAGAATAAAGAAAAAAGCGATAAGTGGAGCAATGGGCATTCGCTGGGATGCAACGGAAAAAATCAGCAGAATGATTATTAAAACAAAAATGAACGGTTCTAAAAATAAGCCAGCTATAATCCTGTTGTTTTCGATCTTGACTGCAATTCTTTTGAAATCCTGGGCAAGTCCACTGAAATCCTTTAAATGTATTTTTTCGTTGTTAAAAGACTTAACAGTCCTAATGCCTCCTAATTTGTCTTGAATAAATGATGTAATTCTATCAGTAATATTTTTTTCCTCTTTTCCTTGAGTAAATCCCATCTTGAATCTAGGCAAGATTAAGATATACGCTACAATAGAAAATCCACAAGCGATGATTGTCAAAGGAAACGAGATCATTAAATTAATAGAAATATAAACAAGACAGAAAATAGATCCCATACACATATGTATAGCTAGTTCTATAATAGCCCCCGACCTATTGGAGGACGTATACAAAGTTGCGATAATATTTCCTGTTTTCTTTTTGTAATAATAGCTTAACGGAAGATCCATAAGATTTTGGAATGCTCTTTCACGTAAATTAGAAGTTACAGATGCACTCAATATCCTGGCCAGGTATCTTTGAAGCGCAATCATTCCATATCCTGCCAGCATTATCACCCCAAAAATAATAACAAAATTTGAAAAATTAATTTTGATGTTAAGAAAATCACATAAAAATTCTGCATAGGTCCTAAAAATACTCTCTTGCCCGGTCCCCTCTATGGATTCAAGGATAGGTATGATCATACCCAAGCCTAAGCCTTCAAATAGGGAAGAAATTAATAGAACTAATAAGTTTAAAAAGACAAGCACCTTGTATCTTTTGATATAGAAATAGGCCAGTCTTATTTCCTTAGGAAATTTCATTTTAATTTTTTCTTGCTTTGTTTTTTTGCCATTCGGATATTATCTTCTCAGCCATCCACAGATCAAGTTCGGATTTTATTTTGATGCTCTCTTCGGGAAGCATGGTTATATGACCGATTCTTTTTCCGAGAAGCTTACCTTCCTTTATTACGCTAGTGCGAGTAAGAAAAATAGCCCCGTTTTCCCTATAAATCGCATCTCTTTCAATCCTAAGGTCTCTTGATGACTTGCTGATTGGAGTGAGTCCAGATCTTCGGTGAAAATAATAATATGACAGTTCCTCTTGAATAGAAATGACAGAATCCACATCAAAGATTGTAAAAGTATCAATGGCTTTGTCTATGTGCCGTGCACTTCGCAAGGGGGTTGTGATATATAAAATACATACAGCATCTGGCTCATATCCCGAGGATTTCTTTAAATTGTCCAGAACATAGTTCAAAGTTTTTTCAATTCTAGAAATGGCGCCGGCTAACTGGTACGGCCGTTTCAGAATTTCAATATTTGGAAATTTACGTCCATATTCTAAAACTTCATCATCCTCTGATGAAAGAACAATACGGTCTAAGACTTTTGCTTGCTGAGCTTCCTTTAATGTGTACCATATTAAAGGCTTTCCTGCTAGTTTCATAAAGGGATCATTCTGGGGATAAATTGATCTACGAACTACAGGAATAATGCCAAGAACTTTTGGAGTTTTACCTTTGTTAGCTTGATTAGCAAATTTCCTCTTAATCTTTCTTCGAGTTTCAATAATTTCTTCTTTTTGTGTTGTTAGACTGTTTGGATGCTGACGGTAATAAAAAAGGGGGATATTTACATTATAAGGTTTATATCTTTTAATAAACTTGAGCCATAGGTCATAACCATCCTGACAGGAAAATTCTTCTCCATATCCCTCGAGATCAAGCAGACATTCTTTGCGTATCATTGTGCAGGCTCCGTGAGCTGGAAGATCGAGAAGCTCTGCTTCGTCACCGATCTTTTTTCTTCTTACAATCTCTAAAATTTCATCCGCTTCATTAATGTGATAATAATCCGGATAGACAAGACTAACATCAGTTTTTGTATCCAGAATGTTCGAAAGAATAAGCAAAATATTTTCATCGAAATAATCATCGGCATCTAGCCTGATAATGTATTTACAGTTTGAGAGCCTCAAAGCTATATTGTTCGTGACATTAAGACCCTTGTTTTCCTGTTCTAATATTCTAATCTTAGGATGACTTATATATTTGCTCAGTACTTCCTTAGTATTATCGGTAGAACCATCATCAATAATTATCAATTCCCAGTCAACCATTGTCTGTTCAAGTACACTTCGAATGGCTTTGTCAAGATATCTTCCGTAGTTGTGAGTTGGGATGTAAACTGTAACTTTATTCATGTTTATTAAATCCTCGATCCATCGAGGTCGGCAGTACGGGCACGATTTGACCTGCCTGTTGAAGGCCAATAATCCGCGAGTCTTTCCCGACCATCTGAAATGCCCTATCAACAGCATCTTGAAGATTATTATTCCAAAAAAAGCCAATATTTTCTGCGAGGGTGGAGTCGATATTAGGTGATACCAGAATAGGTCGAACTCTCCTTGAAATAATTCGGCCTATGGCTACAAGAGTATAGGCCATAATTTTTTGCTTAAATTTTCCTTTCTCTACGTCTTGATAGAGCGTCTCAGGATTTTTGAATCCATATTTTGCAAATTCTGGAAATTGGGGAGCTACACCTTCAGGACAATCTGCAACTAAAATTATTGCACCTCCATCTCTGCAAACTATATCTGCGGCACAAATAGCTTTGATTGCTTGTCTTAAATCTATGTCGTTAGGATATGCATCTGCAATTACTATATCAGCCTTTTCCGGAATCTCTATTTCATATATTTCCTTGCATAATTCAACGCCCTTTCTATGGGCCGACTCCAGGTCCCCAACTACGATACCATAAATATTTTTTTCACCAAAAAGAATAGTGTTTATAATCATCCTAAGATTTACTTTTCTGCAGATGCTGTTAATCGCATCTCGAATTGGATTATTCAGTTTGCCAAGTATTTCCCGCATAGAATAATTAAGGGCCATCCAGTGAGTATCCTCTACTGTTTTTTCACCACAGATGCCTGGAATTATGGTTTTTCCCCCACCTGAAAACCCAGTTGTTGCATGAGGAACAATGCTCCCTACAGATAACATTAAATCTGCTTCTAGAGCTAATTTGTTGATGATTATATCAAATCCGAGTTGACATCTGCCTAATGTAAGAAGTGAGTCAGAGTCTTTCCAATTATGATTTACTATTCTGTATTTATCAGCAAGTTTAGCGCCATATTTTTTTTTAATTTCATCAACGTTCATCGAACGATGTGTACCAAGGCCTATCAGAAAAGTAATCATTTTCTCAGTCACTCCACCAGCCTTAAGTTCATCAAGTACGGGGGGAAGAATGAGCGATAGAGGTGTTGTCCTTGTGTTATCATCGGTAACGATCAATACCTTCTTGCATCCCTTTGCCATCTCGCTTAAGCACTTTGTTCCGATTGGATTTTGAATTGCATTTATTATCTCATCGTGTGAAAGACCATCTCCCCGTTTATACGGAGTTCCATAAATACCGATCAAATTTGACGGTTCGATTTTTAAATCCCCGAAAATATTTCTAGGATGAACTCTCTTCATTAACTTTCAAGCATATCTAATGTAATCATCTGATCAGGTTCTATCCTTTGTTTTGCGTGTTTCCCTATTACTAAATCAATCATACTCGCAGGCAAACCTTTTGCCGGTCGCTTCATCCCTAACATCTTAGATGTAATGACATCACCTTTTGTTATGAGCAATTCAGCAACAATGCTTCTTCTTGAATTCGCCCAGGCTTTCCTCTCCGACTCTGCTACTCCAAGCGAGCCATCTCCAAATAAAGTCTCCGTAAGTCTAATGTTCTGAACCATCTTTTTAAGGTCGTCTGGATCAACTGCAAAGAAATGTCCAGACCCAGACATAGAGCGGTCAAGAGTGTAATGCTTTTCGATAATCTTAGCACCCAGAGCTACCCCAATAGATGGGACGATCATTTGAGGGTCTGGTTCCGTATGATCGGATAAACCAACAATCATTCCGGGATAACGATTTTTTAAAGTGTGAATTCTGAGAAGATTGACATCTTTAAACTTTGTTGGATAGCTCAACGTGCAAGCCATCAGCATCAGTTGATTATTGCCCTGTTCAAATATGACTTTTACAGCTTTATCAATCTCCTCAAGGGTGGATGCTCCAGTAGATAGAATAATTGGTTTTCCGAAACCAGAAATAAGTTTTAAGTGCCTAAGATTTGATATGTCACATGAAGCAATTTTGAAGAGAGGCATATCAAGATTTGCCAGCATTTCTGCACTTTCTTCATCGAAAGGAGAAGAAAAAGCGATAATATCTTTATCCTGAGCGTATTTAAAAAGCTTTTCATATTCTTCTCTGCCAAACTTGTCCAATCTTCGATAATATTCGAGCTGGGAAATATTCTCAGTTCCCCAAAAAGCAAGCGCATTTTTTGTAACGAGTTTCTCTGCTTTATAAGTCTGAAATTTTATTGCATCTATACCTGCTTCACAGGCTAAATCAATCATTCTTTTAGCTAAATCCAATTGACACATATGATTACAAGCTGCTTCTGCAATGATAAAAGTTGGTGCGTTTTCCCCGATATCTTTATTGCCAAGAATAATCTTTTCGCAATAGGATGATTGTTTTTTAAAAAAAGTATTTTTATCTGTATCTTTCATGTGATATTTCCTGTTAGATTGTTCTTGCTATAGACCTCCCATGAAATCATATAGAGATTTTTCCTTATCTAACTGCGCATAGACTTTTTTTAGAGAGAAATTCTTATCTTTAAGATAGTTTCTGTTAAAAATCGCTTGTATTAAATGGAAATTCTTACGATAGTTCACAGCAAATGATAAATTGGGCCTATTCATAAATTCCCATTTCCCCTTGGCTTCGAAATATCCTATTTTGAAATCTTCTGGGTGTTCAAATATATAGGAACTGGGATGTTTATTTTTACTTTTGAGATAGCTTTTATAATTTATCCACTGCTCAGCAGCACTCCTTGAGTAAACTTGAATCCTAATTCCAATAGAGAAAAGATTTAAACTAGAATCTGGTAGTTGGTATTCTTTTGTCACGGTAGCAGCATAATCATAACTCCCTTCTTTATAAAACGTGATGACATCGTCGATTAATTCAGAATGTACGAGTGGATTGTCTCCTAATAATTCAACGATAATCTCACATTCAGATTCTTTTGCCGCAGTACAGATTCGTTCCATAACATTTTCAGGTGATCCACGATAGGAAGAAATATTCAGTTTTTTGGCCAGTTCTTCTAAAGGAATGTCTGAAAGATTTGAAGTTGTTGCAATTATTATCTTATCAATCAAGCGTGAAGACTTAACTCTTTCAACCATGAGTTCCATAAGAGGTTTGTTACAAATTTTTATCATACATTTCCCAGGCAGTCTAGTGGAATCCATACGGGCTATTAAGAAGGCTCCTATTAACATCTTTTTCCCTTATTATATAAAGTTTTCTTTTGATTATTTCGTGTTCTTAAGACGAGATTCCAAATGGCATCTTGAAAACGTTTGATATTTTTTCCATCAGCAAAATAAGCCATGTTAGGTGCAATTGTTTCCAGTCACAATTCGTAGGTAGAAAGCTTCTCAAAATTAGAAATCACACGTGAATGCGCATCCGATTTTCGTACTAAAGATACACAATGAAGATAGTCTTGCCATCCTTTTGGACTGCGTGCCTGAAAAACTACCCACAACTCTGGAATGGCCTCTAAACAAAATAGAATACTTTCATACAATTTTTGAAAATGTCTAGGATTTTGGTAAATGACATATTTTGTATAACACGGTTATATTATTAGTAGAACGTAGCCTGAAATTCCCCTGTACAACTTAACGATATTACGCAATTCTTCGAGTTGGTTAGGGGATAAGGCTGCAAAACATAATCTAAACTGGTTGTTTCTATGGGGATACACTCGATTGATTTCCAAGAGCGACCGTAAGCCTTTTGAAATTCTTCATTCTAAAGAAACACGGTTCTTGTACATATATCGAAGTTCCGGAAAAACATGAGTCAAGCTATTGGCAGAGTGATGTTCTCCGATAGAGTTCCTACCGTATCGATTGGCCACAATGGTTCGCATTACATTTTCAGGAGAGGAGTTTAATAAACCGCCTTTTCCAGGAAATCCGGAAAGAATTGGAATAATCACGGGTGCCTTCAGTACGAATTGAGTGTACTTTCAAGGAAAGCATTTAATCATATGGAAAATAAATACGGTGGCAGAGATATCCCGTTGAAGAAAAGGGAGATAAGCCTCCGTTTAATAGAAATTGAAGACCTGGATTCATAAGTGTTGATTACTAATTTATCTCCCCATACGTAGAGGGATCATCATTTTACTTCCTTCGCTGGGGATTGTTGGAGGTTTAATAACAACTATCTTTCTCAAGGAGTCTTTTGGTAGTTTTGGGTCCGGCTGGAATCGGTGTTTCAAACTCCAGAGTAGAAGGTCAGCTGCTTGTTTGAAAGACTGGAGGAGCGAATCTGTTTTCTTTACAGAGACAGCAAGCACTAACAGAGGATAAAGCCATCGCCGTGAAATGGGATTCAAGAACAATATACGGGCAGGGGATAGGTTGATGTTGAAATGTCTAGTGCTATCTTTAATGTCCAGCTTCCAATATTTTTCCAGTTTATTATCCAATGGAGCTTTGATATTTTTTGCTTTAGGTGATCTTTTTCCCAGAAATAATCGTAAAGTGCGGAACGATAGGTCCCACAGAACTTCTGCAAAGGAAAATGTGATCCCAAGTGAAGTTTGTATATAATGTGCATCCACTTCACCCAAAATTTTGTACCGCCACATTAGTACCTTTAGTAAGGGGAATTTAGTAGAATTAATGAAATGTTCCGTTTCGCCAGCATCGATATCGCTGATTTGTATCAAGTACTGTTCCTCATCGTCGAGTTTTTTACCAATATGGCCCTGTTGCCGATTATATTCGTACAACGGTGTGCCAGGCAGCACTCGAGCATAATTAATGCTTATGGCAATCGATGGGCGATCTCTATATGTAGTTGAACAATAAGACATGCATTTCTTGAGAAAATCAATAGTTTCTTTTATGGTGTGCTCTGTTTCGCCGGGCATACCTATCACAAGTTGGATAATAGTAGCCAGACCGGCTTCGTGGGTGCATTTGAGGGCATTAATATTCATCTGAACAGTCGTGTTTTTCTCCATCACATCCAAAATTTTTTGGCTTCCTGATTCGATACCATAGCTAACCATACGGCACCCGTTGGCCCTCCAAAACATGAGCATTTCCTTATCAACTGTCCGAGCGCGAACGCCTCCGACCTGCCAGAGCATGTTAGTTTTTCCCATTTGGGTGACCAGCTCTTGAGTAAATTTGCGGTTGGAGTCGAAAGATTCGTCTAGCATTTGGAGGAAGCCTACATTGTATCGTTTTTTTTAGAGCTGAACATGTTTTATTATCTCATCCACAGGACGTGTTCGATATCCCTTCTCCCAGCGGTGACAGAAAGTGCAGCGGTTTACACAGCCCTTCGCCACGGGAAGTCCTGCATTTCTCTTGCCGATTAGTTCTGTAGGCATTTCAAGTCCATATTCAACAATCCAGGAAGGGATGTCTTGTATATAGTGGGGAAGTGAACCGTCGGCTTCTAGGATGCTATAGTCTGGCCATTCAATTGTGTGAGCAGGAGGGGAATTGCGGTAGCCAGTAAAATGGAATTGGTTATTTTGATCCATAAAACAAATTCCGGAAATCATTTTCATCTGTTCATAGTTCCATGATTTGTCCTCGATAGCTCTAACCAAATCTTGAATGATGAGCTCGCCATCACCTACAACACAGAAATCGATATCGCTTTTCTGCAGCAGAATTTCAGCGCTTGCTGCAAGATTACCGCCAACGACAATAACAGTGTTAGGCGATACAGCACGAATGACCCCCGAGAGATATTTAGTGTATGCGTATGCGGTAGAGACCACGGCGCTAATGCCAATAACATCGAATTGATTTTTTCTTAAGTAGGATACGATTTCTTTGTGTTTTGGACGGAGGTAGTCGATGTTGTAAAACTGAGCTTTCTTTCCGATTTTGCGAAGAGATTGGATGATGGCCATACTTCCCAGAGGGGGGAATTGAGTGGGAGTCGGTCGGATTGGCGTAGTGCAGATGCAAATTCTCATTTGTATTTACTTTTTTGTGATGTATAGCACAATAAACTCTTAAGTTTCAAAAAGATGGAAAAATATAATTGATGGAAATACAAAAAACTCGATTTATTTATTTAACTCATATAATAGGCGATTGAAGGGGGATTGGACTTTTTCTCTTTTTAGACCAACCTTCTTAATTTCAGTCATATTATCAAAATAGTCTCTGTAATCCAAAACAGGTTTTTTCGGGACTCCTAAATGTTCTAATTGAAAATTCTCACTTTTTATTGCATTAAAATCTGCAAAATTTCCTTCGTTATCTACAAAATATACTCCATTATATGGATCAAATACATACCAGTGATTATTTAACTTAGCAAACGATAAAGAAATTTTTTTCTCATCTTTTTTCCTATTAAAAGAGTCAAAAAATGTATCTATGCCTGCATAATTACTTAATGTTGCAAAGACATCATTTGACTGATCATGCACTCCATATCCGCGCACAATTATGTGCCAGGCATGATCATCAACGATGGGAAGATCCTCCGGCTGTTTCTTTATATTAAAATATGTCCAGGAAAATATCTCCATCACTTTCTTGTGATCATCATCCTCATTTTTAATTATTCTTTTTACTAATTGTTTATAGTTATAGTGCCTGTCCATAAAGCTGAGGATCTTGAGGTAGAGAGGGATTCTGATTGTATGGACCTGATAGTCAATCCCCTGCCGGGTTGTGACTTTGATGTTGAGAAGTAAAATTATGGTTGCAATTAAAACAATTGGCACTGATATTTTAAATATTGTCTTTTTCATTTTAAAGTGGGAGTGAATTAATTTGAAATAAATTGTTGATACCACAGTTCGAAATTTAAGAGTGCCCATATTTTAAAATCGTGATTGGCTTTTCCGGATGTGTGTTCTTCAATTAGATTCTTTACATAGTTCTTATTATAATAAACATGAATGGCTTTTTCATCGTTTAAAAGTGTATTGTTGATGAAATCCTTCCATGTAGTTCTGAACCAATCGCCTACAGGAACTCCAAATCCCTGCTTGGGACGAGAATAGGCCTCTTTTGGCACTTTTTGGGAAAGCGCTCTTTTTAAGATAGGCTTTGTGGAAAAATGCTTCATTTTTATTTGAGGAGGAATTCTAGCCGCAAACTCTAAAAGATGATGGTCCAACAAAGGAGACCTTGTCTCGAGTGAATTGGCCATGGAGGCAATATCGATTTTTACCATAAGTTCCTCGGCCAAATAGGTGAAGATATCCACGTAGAAGGTTTTGTCTAAAATGTCAGAAGCATTGGCTGTTCCGAAGGCTTTGTGTATCCTTCGGGAAGGCTTGGACTTTTCGATCCAGTTATTTACGAAGTCAGAGTACAATTTATTTTCTTCCTCATCTGAAAAACAGGCCATCCAATTGTCGTAGCGTTTGGCTGGATCTTTATAATAAGATAATGCACGGCGAAGTTTTTGTATCCGTCTTGTCCTCTGTGGGCCCCAGAGAAAGCCAAAGCTTCCTATAGTTTTTAAAATCGTTTTATACAGAGGGAGAGGCAGTCTGTCCAGATATGAGGCAAGCCGCATTCCCAGATATCTGTCATATCCAGCAAAGGATTCGTCTCCTCCATCCCCGTTAAGTGCGACTGTTACGTAGTCTCTTGTCATTTTAGAAACATAGTAAGTGGGAATGCAGGAGGAGTCTGCAAAAGGCTCATTGTAGTGCCATATGAGTTTAGGCAGCAAATTTATTGCATCATGCTTGACTATAAGTTCATGGTGCTCGGTTCCCAGATGTTTCGCCACGATACTGGCATATTTTAGTTCATTGAAATGTTCCTCTTGAAATCCTATTGTGAAGGTTTTCACGGGTTTATCCATGAGCTGACTCATCATATAGACGATAAGGCTGGAATCCACTCCTCCACTCAAAAATGCACCAAGCGGGACATCTGAGATCAATCTTAATTTAGTAGCTTGCTTTAAAATTTCGAGCAATTGTTCTTCATATTCATTTTCTCGGAGTTTTAGCTTGTCATCATAATAAAGGTCCCAATAGCGCTCGATTTTTATATTGCCTTTTGAAACAATCATCTTGTGTGCAGGGGGCAGCTTATGTATGCCTTTAAACATGGTGTGAGGGCTCGGGACATAGCCTAAAGAGGTATAGTCATACAGTGCTTCTATGTTCACTTCTCTTTGGACATCTTGGTCTTCGAGGAGGGCCTTTATCTCAGAGGCAAAAAGGAACTTTGATCCATTCTTGAAATAGACCAGAGGTTTCTGGCCAAGTCTATCCCGTGCCAAAAACAGACGCTCATTTTTTTCATCCCAGATAGCAAAAGCGAACATGCCTCTTAAAAAATTTACACAATCCTCTCCCTTTTCTTCATAGAGGTGCAGAATGACTTCGGTATCGCTTTTTGTTTGAAACAGGTGTCCCTTTTTCTCGAGTTCTTCACGCAGTTCCATAAAATTGTAGACTTCTCCGTTATGGACAATCCAGATGCTTTGGTCTTCGTTGCTCATCGGCTGGGAGCCAGTTTCCAAATCGATAATACTCAACCGCCGATGCCCGAGACCAAGGTGCCTTTCTCGGCTGACATAAAAACCTTCACCATCAGGCCCTCTATGCTTAAGAGTATCTGTCATTTTTTTCAAAGATGCTTGTATTACAGGAGGCCTGGTTCCGAAATTGTATACGCCAGCAATTCCACACATTTTTAGTTTTCTATAAATCTTAGGGAATAATTACAGAAAAATGATTAATTTTCCATTTTTCTTTCTTCATAGACCTTTTCAATAATCTTTAAATATGTTGGTGCATTCACCTGCACAGAATATCTTTTTTCAATCGTTTTTCTTCCAGTTTGCCCTATCCTTTTTCTCAAATCTGGATTCTCCAAGAGCAGTGAGATTTTATCAATCCATTCCTCCTCAGTTTCAGCTAAAAATCCGTTTTGATTATCTTGAATAAATTCTAATACCGCACCAATTTTGGTGCAAACTGCTGGAATGCCAAGAGCCATGTACTGTTTTGGCTTTAGGCCGCTTTTCCCCAGTATCCATTCTTCATCTGGTAGAGGATAAAGACCGATATCTATCTCCTGCAGATCTTGGACTTCGGTCGCTAGGTTCCAGTCCTGTGCATCGATATCGATACCAGGGATATGAAAACTCTTGTCTCCTATCACTTTTATCCCGACTCTGTATTTCTCCTGCACTGTTCTCAGTACGTTATCCAGAAGGTGCAAGTACGGAGCCGTGCTGTGACTTCCGGTCCAGCCGATTGTTATTTTTTTGTCATTGCTGTAAAAATTATTCACAAAATAAGTATCTGTATTAATAGTTGAAGAGATTTCAGTAACATTTTTGTGATATTGCAGAGCATATTTCCGGAGGTAATCAGTACACACAATCACATGATTCGCCATTTTAATAGACAATGGGATTCTGTTTTTACTTTTAAAAAAGCGAAATAATCTGTTCGCGTCGCTGTAATGAGGAAGATAAACTAAATCATCTATATCATAGACGATAGGTTTCTTCATCTTCTTAAGGAGGAATTCAAATATGGGTGGACCAAAAGGTGCTGACCAAAGGAAAAGATAGACAACATCGAATTTTCTGGCATCCAATATATGCTGTAATCGGAAGACATATCCTTTGAAAGCATGGAATGTTTTCTTTAAATAATTTCCTTTTTTATAAAGGATTTTATAAAACTTTGGACTAATGAAAGAACAGATTTTGATCTCAATTTTGTTCTCTCTGAGATAAGAAAAATATTGTTCAAATTTTAATCGCTGTCCCGGAACAGTATCAGTAGGATAAGGAAGAATAAATAGAACCTTCATTATTATTCAGCTTTTTTTTCTCCGTATCCCCTCCAACCGTAAAGTCCAGTCGGAGAGATTTTTATGTTAACAAGCCTTGCGCGTTTAAACCAGCCTAATAATTCCTTTTCGTTGTAATAAAATCTTATTGGAGCAGAAAGCCTATCGAACCAGTCTGCATAGACGACCTGAAATGGATATTGAGCATAGAGCTTAATGTGTGGGAAAATGAGTTTATCAGAAATCCATTTAAGCCTAGGGAGTTTTTGAAAAAGTTTGTATGGCTGTATTAAGAAAATCCATTCAAAAATTGAAGCCGCAAAACATAATGCTTTTAATAGCCAAAAAGGCATTCGAGTTGTGATTTTTCTTAGTATTTCCAAGAAAAAATTTGTGAATTTTCGCTTTTTGCTGTAAACCCAAACAAAAATTGCACCCTTTGGCTTTAGGAGAGGCAGCAATTTCTTAAATGCGGCCTCCGGATCTGGAAGATGGTGAAGAACACCGATGCTATATATGAAATCAAAACTCTTTATTTGAATTGGAGGGAAGTAAATATCAGCTTGGACGAGATGGACATTATTTAAATGTTTTGTGTTTTCATAGCTTGAATCGATGGCTGCACTCATATCGAGTCCAACCATTTCTGCCCCAAGTTGAGCGGTGTTAAACAGATGACGACCGAATCCGCAGCCGGCATCGAGTCCGAATTTTCCAAGAAAAAAGGAGGCCTTTACAGGTTTAATATAATTGAAAAAACTTTCATTGAAATCGCTGGACATTTTTGAAAATTCTGTCCATTGGTACCCAAAACTTTTCTGGGTTTTTTCTTTTGCTTTCTTTACTGTTACCGGCTCGTTTTCAAAATTACTCGACAAGATACGAGGGATTGAATTGACGATGGGATAGACCATTCCGCATCTGCATTTCAGCTGACCTTCGATGATATGATCTCCTTCTTGACGATTTGGCTTCACTGTCAAGGAATCTCCACATTTAGGACAAACTAGCAAGTCTTGAAGTAACTTTTTCATTTATTTTCTCAATTTATTAAATTTTGGTATATTTGATCATATTTTCCAGGAACATTTGCACGCTGCATCTGAGTTTCAATTAATCGCTTTTCTCCTGGAGATAAGAATAGAAAAAAAGCATCCTTTTTTATCAATGAGACACCCGCTTCGCAATGGAATTATCTGGGCCTAATTCTTTCCTCTTCACGCAAAAATTTTCTAGTTGACCAAATATCTTCATTAAACCCAACGAACCAAAAATTAGAAAAATAGGATTTAACATATCCCGATGGCGGAAAACAGTCCCTATATTACCGCTGTGTAAAGCTATTATGGAACCATAGAGAATAATATATACGAAAAAAATAAAAGTTTCTCTCCATTTATAGCGAAATGCCGTAATCATTCCGATAAAAACAAAAGGAATAAACAGATACCATAAAATTACTTGAGGATAACTCATGAGTAGTAAATTTGTATGGATTTTCCAAGGAAAAGGCACTAAAAGAAAATAGAACCACCCCTTAAAAAAACCTTTTGTAAAGTCTATATAACTAATATTATTTGAAAGAGACATAGAACCGCCTCTGTAGTACTTGTCGTCAAAGATTTTATAGATTGATCCACCTGTATTTATGACACCCCGAGAGTAGGTAAGAACGTGGGTTGCTTGATTGCTGACGATGGTTTTAAAGTCAATCATTCGCGAAAGAGGAACTATTAATATCAACAAGCATATGAAGACAATGATTTTTTTTCTCCAGCGAATTTCAGAAATTAAAAAATATGACAAAATAAAAGTCCCTATAATGAGAGCTGGAGAAAGATTAGGTCTCATAGTATATTGGGCTAAAATTGCGAAAATTAAAATAATTAAATAAAGAGCTCTTTTTGTTTTTTGAAATCTCACGAAGCTCCATAAAATAGCGCAACCTATGAAAACAAAAGGGATATCTTTCAAAAAACCAAGTGACCATAAAAATAAAGATGGAGTAAAGACAGTCAATATAGCAGATAATTTCGCAGTCCTTTTGCCATATATATCCTTTACTATATAGTAAATAAAAATACCTGCACCCACCCCTATTAAGCAATTAATAAGCCTGGGTGAAAATTTGAGCGGCCCGAAAAAATGGAAAACTGTTCCCAATAAATAAGTTAAACTATTATATCCGTACTGCCAAATTCCTGTTATCTGATAATTCAGAAATGGATACAGATGTCCATCCATAGCTTCAAAATATATAATATCAGATATACCATCCATCTGTTGTGCCCATGCCCAGGCGAAATTGTAAAGCCCCCAACTATCACCGAATAACCAGCCACTTTTCCCCGCAAACGTAGAAAAAAGGAATAGAATCAGAAAGATTATTATTCGTGAAGCCACGCCGATGAAAAAAAGAGTCATTATAAATTTTCTATTCTCTGCACTTGTGAACCGCCAAAGAATCACTGTGCATAAAGCAACTAGAACAAGCACAAGCAATCCACCTGGATTTACTAGACTTAGGTAGCCAACAGCAATGCCTATCAAAACCATAAGTAACAAATAGTTGTTCTTTTTTAATATTGTCATCGGGGAGGACTTTCGATTTTTCTTTCTAAGATATTAATATTACTTAAGGATTGCTTTTGATTCTTGAATAATGCGGTCCATAGAAGAATATTGCGGTATGTAGCCGACTTCTTGAACTTTGCTATTATATGAATAATAATGCTTTTTAATAGACAAGGCTATCAAAATTTTTGTATCGCTTTTAACGATATATTTTAATCCATATTGGGAAGTAAAATAGTCAAGAATTTCGAACTTAGTCACCGGTTTTTGGCTATAAACATCGAAAGTTTCATTAATAGTCTGTTTTATGTTAGATTTTTCGATAATAGACAGCATGACCTTGAACCTACCCCCATCTTTGATCCATTTTCTAAGTTAGTCCAAAATTTTGCAAGTCATTTTTTACAGTCTCAGAAACCCGGATTCTATCGACTTCAGGTACGTTGTGAATCCGCAATTTTTGATCTATCTGTGAAAGCCTTATAGAAAAATATCATTCCAATTAACCAAATTGGGACTCTAACAATTAATGACAACTCATATGCTGCGGCTCCACTTGCACTGATAAGAATCAAAAGAGAGGCAGCAAATAGAATTACAATGTTTTTAGATAAAATTTGATTTTTGATCATCCAAATTGTGCACACAAGAAATAAAGATATACTTGCAAGTAAGTGGCTCACACTATAAGCCAGTATTCCATAATCTGACACAAGTAACTTTACTAAAATAAAAAAGCCCAAAAAGTAGGCAAACCAACTTGCAAAGTAATATCTAATTTTTGAAGTTGAAAAGAAATATGCATTTACTGAGAAGAAAATAAAGTAAAAAAAGTCCCCAGTTAACTGGTAAGGGAAAAGTTTTTCCCCAGGAATAAAATCTCCAGAAAAAGCTAACCAAATCACTTGTTCAGAAAAAGTAATAAAACTTAATGATAAAATCCCACTAATTATTAAAACAATATGTAAGACTTTATTCAGCTCTACTCGTCCATCCCTAGTGTCTCCCTTGCTGCTCGCCGCAGGATGTAAGTGTCCCCAAATTCCATTTGTTACTAATGGTAAGCTGTAGGCGCTTATAGCAACAGCTGGCTGTAATAAACCATTTTCAATAATCCCATAGGTTTTAATTATATCGGCTCTCACCCAAAGATATACAAAATAACCTAAAGCTGAACTGCTTAGGATAGCAAAACAAAATTTTAAAACTTTAAACAGTTCCGCAATATCAAAACGTATTGAAATAATACTACTCAGTGGCTCATTCAACTTACGCAAATAATACATAAAACTACAAAATACAATTGGTCCACTTAAACCTAATGCGATAAATGCGCCCTTCAAAGCAAAAAAATAAATAAAAATTAAGTAACTAAAAAGTTCTAGTATTAAAGCCAGAATGGAACCTTTAACATATAAGTTATATCTGTCTCTTGAGATAAACACTGCTTCGAAATAACCAGATGCTAAAGCATGAAATGGCAAGCCTATAAGAGCTGGCAACAAATAAGCCATGGACAAATAACCCTGAAAGGTCTTCTTAAGTATGTCATCGGCAAAGAAATAAAAAAAAATGTAGTAAATCATTATTAGAATAAGAATTGTAAAAAAGGCGGTTCCCTGTGTGATAGCTTTTGCTTCTGAATTATTAATTCTCTTGGGATCACGAATTCTATTAATAATTCCACCAGCCATTGATAGCGTCATCATTGCCACAGAAAAAATATAGAAAGTATTTGCCTGGGAAATTATTCCTATGCCAGCTACACCGACCATTAAAGTTAAATATTTAACCCGTATTAGACCAGCACACATTCGAACTATGCCTAACGCACCACCTGAGATAAATTTCTGAATAATGTTCTTACTCATTTTTAACAGTTGCTTTGCAAACAATAAGGTTAAGGAATTTTCATTCCATCAAGTGTTGAAGTTGTGATTTAGCAAAAGAACTTAGGTTAAAACTCCTTGATAAATGGACATGAGCTTTTCCTCCTGAGATTCTAGGGAAAATTCTTGTTTCACCAAGTTATGTGCATTGCTACCCAAGATCTTCCAAAGCTGGGGTTTTGAGCAAATTATTTCCATGGTATTGCTTAATGATTCCACATCATTTTGCTTGCAAAGCAGTCCTGTTTTATCAGGAATTAAACTAATTTCTGATCCTGGGAAATCTGTACAAATCACAGGTAAACCAGCAGACTGAGCCAAAATCATCGTTAGTGCCGGCCCTCCCTCATCATCCCCATTTTCTGCAGTTACAGAAGGCACTAAAAAAACATCATGACTATTTAAAAGAACTCTAAACTCTTCATTAAATTTTGGTGTGTATTGATTATTAATTAATGTACATTTATTTTTTAAACCCAATTCTTCAATCATTCTTTCAATATTATCAGACGGACCATAACCATATAATGTTAAATCCACATCTTCTCTTTTTTGCCTTAAACGGCGATAGGCCTCTAACAGATACTTGTGACCTTTTTTTTCCACAAACCTTGCTGCAATTAGAAAACGTGTAACACCGTCAAAAATCCTAGCTCTTTTCGGATAGTTTTCGATTCCTGGAGGTAAGTTCCAAATTTTAATTTTTTCCTCTGGGCAACCAATATTTATTAATCGCTTTTTGGCTTCTGAACATAAGACTAAAAATAGAGAATTAATCTCAAAATATTTTTTCAATAAATCGATATTTTTTGGATCTTTCACTCCAGAACTAATATCCACTCCATAAAATGAAACAATAACTGGAGAACCCCTCTGAATTAAAATTGGCTCTAAATTCTGAGCTGTGTGACCAAAATGACAATGAATTACATCAGGATTAAATTTATCTAGATATTCATTAGAGAACTTCACGTATTTAGCGTGTGTTATAAAATTTCGTGTTTTTCTTTTTACTCTATAAAACAAATTTAAAGAATGGTAGTCTTTTACTGAGGGCTTTCTTAAAGGAAAAACTCTATTCGGAACAGCAACTCCATTTTCAATAAAGTTGGCACAAATTACAATTGAATCAATATTATTTTTTAAACATAATGGGTGAGTATGATCAAAAAGTCCAGGTGAGTAATCGTACCAGAAATGACAAACTTTTAGATTCATTATTATTTCTTTCTACAAATTGCAATTATACTTTTATTAAGTAGACGTGGATTATTATTATCCAATCCTCTCTCAAGAATATAAATACTTTTTAGAACATTTTTCCAAATAAATTGAGCACAGTAATAAATAACTGACTTTAATCCTCTCACTTCAGTTTTCAACTCAAATATTTTTTGAACTTCTAGATTACAAAGTTCACAAATCTGACGCAAGGAAGTTTCTGTATATACTGTTTGAATACCAACATCCTTAAATCCAGTATATAATGCAGTCAATTGAGCACCGTTAAACACTTCCACAATGGCAATGCCACCAGGCTTTAAACAATTTATGATGTCCTTACATTTATCTACTACTTGTTCTCTTGGAAAATAATAAATCACATCTTTTAGAATGATACATTCAAATTGATTTTTTTTCTCTCTCAAATAGTCGATAGGATTTTCAAGGCACTTTACTTGTTCCTTTAAATTATCGGGGACGGCATTAATGGCTTCCTCATCAATGTCTACACCCAAAATATTATTGTATCCCAATTGATCTAAAAATTTTAACACGCGGCCATTACCACAACCAAAATCTAAAATGGCTGCATTTTTATCTACAGGTAAGTGCTCTGCATAGTTTTCCTTAAGTACTTTGTTCATTTAATACCTTCTTTTTAAGCCGATACAAATTATAGGAAAATGAATAGTGAAATATTTGAGCAAGTTTTCCATTGAAACCCAATCTATTATTGATATTCTTCGGTATGTCTTTATCCTTTACCGCCCGAATATCTAGGGCATGAGCCGGTTTATTTTTTAACTTATTAAATCGTGGATGAGGATAGAATGGCTTTATGGGATCCGATGGATATCCCCAAGCTTCCATTTTAATATCATTTGAAAACTTTGAAAACAAATTATTTATACTATCTTTCTTTCCATGCACAAAATATTTGGTGCCATGAAAATGCATTGGAACATTTATTAGCAATTTTCCACCTGGTTTTAAAACTCTAAAACACTGATACAATCCCCATTCTAGTGTACAACCAAATTCTCCCCAATGTTCCATTGTCTGGTTCCCAATTACCACATCAAATTCATTGTCTGAAAAACTCAAATCAGCTAAATTTTCATATCGCGTGGCAATACATTTAATGCCATAGTATTCATCCTTAATATCTAGTCCTTCAAAATGAGCTCCAACTTTTTGACAATGATCATAAACTTTTTTCCAGGTACCACAACCTATTTCAAGAACCTTCATACCTTTCTTAATTAATGGCAAATAGGCATCAACAATAGCAATGGTACACGCCCCGGTTGGCGGAGGTGGAATGGGTCTTTTCAACTCTTCACGAGCAATTTTATGGGCATGGCAATGTTGCCCTTCTTTCCAATTACAATCTTGACACGATGGCATGCTAAAATTTCATCTTTTTGTCGTCAAATAATTTGGATACACGCCCTGATTTTCTAAGCGAAGGTTTTACTCTTTCATTGTTATTCTAATGTGAGCTTTCTATCAGGCTTTTAAGAGATAGGCTTTGATATAGCTTCCTCCTTAGCCGTATGGTTTCGGCTCATTTTCCTGCCTTTTCATATTATTTAAACTAAGTAATATACCTATGACTATCCATATGGTCGCATCTCCCTTAAAATGTCCTGCGTGATGAAAGAAAACATTTACGCTGTAAGCAACTAAAAATGCAGAAATTATTAATGCAAATCGCTTTTTAAATTCAGACGAAGTAGAGGTATATATTCTTCTACAGGCAGCAAATAATTCAATAATAAGAAGTGCGGTAAGAAATCCTGCTATCCAGCCAAAATATACAATATTCATTAAAAAATGATTGTGTACCCCATGTCTGAATGCCCTCGTCCATTCTGGAATATCATCAAATTTATTTGGATTTTCTTCCACATATTCCCCAAATCTTCCATTTCCAATTCCAAAGGGATTGTTTCCTATTATTCTCAGTCCAATAGTTGAGAGTGGTTTTCTGAAACTTATATATTCGATATTCGTTATTTTTCCGAAGAAAGAATTTCTTTTTATATAATCTATATTTGAAAAAAATAAAATACTTAGAATTGAAACAACCGTTAATAAAGATAAGAATAATCTTTTGTTTAAAAAAAATACAAAAATCAATAAACCTATAAAAAATCCTCCAATGGCAGACTTTGTTAGCGAAAAGATTAATCCCCCAAAAATGATCGAAAATAACAGCCAATTTTTTATACGGATTTTTTTACTTTTTATATTCATCCAGATTGGAAACGAAAGAAAAGCTCCCATGAGCATATCATAAGCAAAGGGAATAGAATATGCTGATAATCCAAAGGCCCTAAATGTTATGACGGACCACTCAAGACTGTATTTTAGCAGTATTTTTCTTATATCTATAAAAATACCTCCGAATAGAACCTGTCCCATACCAACAACAGCAGAAATCCCACAGAAAAGGAGAATTACATTTATAAACTTTTTTAGGTTTTTTTCATCTGTGATGAAATATTGAATTAGAAAGGCGATGGAGATGAACCAGAAAGACTTAACTAAATATATATGAAATTTGTAATCAAAGACCGAATAACCATGAATGAGCACCTGATCGATGAATGCCCATAAGAAATACATAAATACTGTGAGAAATATTAATAAATTTATCGTTGGTAATTTTCTCCTGTATGAAGGATTTTTAACATATTTGATTATCCCTAAAAGAATGGCATAAGGCACAAATAGATTTCTGGGACTCACCCCAAAAAACAAATAAGAGGTGGTCATGGTCAGCTCAGTAATAACAACAGCATATAAAGCTTTGTTTATATCGTCCTTTACCCATAAAGCTAATAAAAGAATAAACGGGATGAGGTACAAGATATAATTTAAAATACTAGAATCCTTCATTGAAATTTAGAAGCTACAAATTAATTACAAAACAAATAACCGAGAAGCAATTAAATGTGCTAGAAGGCGGATTTTTGTTCTAATGAGCAGTATTTTTGAACTTACGTTTTCACATTTGGTGAAAAAATTATAATTGTATCTCTTCATATATTTTTTATTGATTACTTCGATATCTTCCAATTGTTTTAACGTAAAATGATTCGTCTTCTTCCATTGGCCAATTAAATCCGGATTAAAAGGATTTATTGTATTTTTATGAATATCTTTTTTATGAGATAATAATTCTTTCCCATTTTTATTATATTTGTAAAATTCTAACATACTTCGATTAAAATCAAGATCTAAAAAATCACAAATACATTCACAGACTCTTGTTGGTGTTTTAACTAAATCTTCATATCTAATCACCAGGCAATCCGATGGATGTTTTCTACACATTTTTTCAATATAAAAGGATCTGATAGTACAATGGGTTAGGGCAGAATTAAAATTGGCCCATGAAAAGCTTAACATTTGAGATCTCGCGACATCTCTTGGATCTCTAACAATAAAAATAAATTTTGTATCTGGGAATAGTTTTTTGGTTAATGAACCATATTTAGTTGCATAAAAACCCTTTTTGTTTCCCAAATATTCTATGCCCCTGTCTCTGAAGAATGCGAAATAATAGAAAAGTCTATCTAAAAACTCCTTTACCGTTAGGTTTCCCTTGTTATCTATCCATTGTATAAACTCATTTAATTTAAAATCTGGCCAGTTATTCAATTTCTTGTCAGTTTTCATGAGTTTAAACACGACATCAATCCCTTCATTTTTAATTTTCTTATTCCAATAACTATTTTTTTTAATAAGAATATCAATTGTCGACGTCTCTGGAGCTATCGTAATTGATGGATGAGCCGATAAAACAAGTTCAAGTAATGTGGTTCCACTCCTAGCAGGTCCGGATACAAATAAATGCCCCTTACTTGGTACAAATCGATTAATCATCTTTTGACTTAGAAAATAAATACTTTTTTTGGCAGGAAGTTATTAATATATTTTCTATCACCGGCAGTAAAACATTTATTAGTGTTAAAAACTACTATTGCGATAAAAACACAAACTAAATTTATTCCGATAAATATCACAAAACTATCTTCTATTAATTTTGCTAACTGATAGGAAATGGGGACAACAATAATTAAATTGACAATCAATTTCAGAAAGAATTTTTTATCAAACGGCAATCTAATAATTCTGTTTATTAAATATATTATACAGGCGGAATGAATAATTAAACAACTTCCTGTCGAGATTAAAGCCCCATATATACC
>SDBS01000581.1_pt1 | contig 35797 bp, 34 predicted proteins | sample 2277091 | NCBI WGS metagenome assembly SDBS01 (sample SAMN10404972, study PRJNA504765) | marine sediment metagenome | isolation source: marine sediment core GS10_PC15, 163 cmbsf | place: Arctic Ocean: Southern Knipovich Ridge | collected 2010
AAAGACAGTAACAAAGAGGGCGATTGCCCAAACAAGCTGATGCGTTTTCTTTCGCTGCAGATACTGGCGAAAAACGAAAAGAGCAAAAATAGAACAAACTATACCAGCGACCAAAGGATAAATAGCTTGCATTTTCTCATCTCCTTGCAGTATGCTAGGCTGCGCTAGGACAATACTCAGTACATCAGTCTTTCTTTGCTCTTATCACAGCAGATAAGGAAAGTTCATGTCCAGTTCGAGCATTACGACTAATCCAAAGAGCTTCTACTATTCCTATTGTTATAGTAGAAATATACATCATCAAGAAAAATTTGTCAATTTCCTAATACCAGGTTGCTCTCGAAATGGACACTCTCCAAGAATTCATTACTTGACAGGAGTAATATTGTAGGTTAGGATTACTCTAGAGAGGATAGACATCTATCAGTTCTTAAAAAATACCAGGATGTTCGGATTGTAAAGACAAGAGATTTTCTTATTCTCATTGAGAAAGGTGGAAAGTAATCAAGAGAGATCACGGATAGTGAAACATTGCAAATAAAGTCATCTTCAAAAAATAAGAAGATAATTCTTGCCTCGATCTTACTTGTTGCCATCGTTTTCATTAGCTATATCTCTATTCAATCCTTCTGGGCTGACATTCATTATCGGCAGGCTAAGGAACTAGCTGAAAATATGACAAATTGGCTAGAGGCCGCAACTGAATACGAGAAGGCAATATCTATCTCTCCAGCAAATGCTGAGTATTATGACGAGGCCGGGCAACTTTACTCCAAAATCTCCCTGCTCTACCAGGATGATAAATGGTTCAGTAAAACTGTCTCCTCTTTCCAGGAATCCTATCAGCTAAATCCCTACAATGCCTTGGCTCACTATCACCTTGCCTGGAGTTACTGGACTAAAAAAATGTATCCTGAAGCCGAAGACGAGTCAAAGAAAGCTATCCTGCTTGACCCTAACAATGCCACCTACCACTGGCAACTGGCAGGAGTCTATGAGGCAATGGGCAGAGCAGACGAGGCTATAGCCGAGTATGGGGAGGTTCTCCGTATTAAGCCGGGTCATGGCAAGGCAACAGAAGCAATAGGAAGGCTTGAGGCAAGAATTCAAGAGGAAAAGTAGCCACCAAAAATGCTCGTACTCGCCCATGCCGGAATAACACTGGGTGTTTTCAATCTATGGCAGCGTGTTTTTGCCAGATGGCAGATTGATTACCGTTTTGTTCTGTTGGGCTCAGTGTTTCCTGATATTGCCGATAAACCCGTAGGAATGCTAATCTTTGCCAATGCGATTGCCAACGGAAGGGTCTATTTTCATACGCTACTGGTTAATCTTATTCTTCTTTCGGTGGGCTTCTATCTGCTAAAAAGAAAAAGACCTCACTTTCTCGTATTCAGTCTTGCCTCTTCTTTTCATCTGGTTTTGGACAGGATGTGGCTCTTCCCGGCTACGTTTCTCTGGCCTCTTTATGGATGGAGATTTCCGCGAGGCGATATCTCTCACTGGTGGCAGAATATGCTTAATGATCTTTTTGCTAATCCCTGGATATACTCATCTGAGATTGTGGGAGTAGCAATTCTGTTAACATTTGCCATAATGCTGATAAAAAGAGAGACAGTAGGCAAATTCCTGCTTAAAGGAATATCCTGGTGAAAATTTGGATAAAAAACGAGCTTCTCCTGATAGGTATTCTTTCCCTTATCCTCATTGCCATAATTAGCCTCACTTCTCTAAAGACAGCCAGAATAATTCTTGGTCTTCCCTTCATTCTCTTTTTCCCGGGCTACACGCTGATTTCTGCTCTATTTCCTAAGAGAAAAAGCTTGGGCAGTATCGAGAGAGTAGCTCTAAGTTTTGGCTTGAGTATCGCCGTGGTTCCTTTGATTGGCCTCATTCTAAACTATACTCCCTGGGGAATAAGACTCTATCCTGTTCTCATCGCTCTTTTTGCATTTATCATCCTGATGTCCCTTATTGCTTGGATAAGACGCTCCTCTGTTCTTCCCTCCGAGCAAATGGCCATAAGCTTAAACATCAGTCTTTCCTCTCTTGCCTCTCGTTCAAAACTGGATAGAATTCTCACGGTGATTCTCATAGGAGCAATCATAACGGCCATCGGTACATTGGTCTATGTTATCTCCACTCCCAAGATAGGGGAAAGATTTACCGAGTTCTACATATTGGGTGAGGCAGGAAAAGCAGAAGCATACCCAAAAGAACTTCTTGTCGGGAATACAGGCTATGTTGTCCTGGGGATAGTAAACCACGAGCATGAGCCGGTGACCTATACTGCTAAGGTGCTAATAGAAGAGAAAGAGAATAATTCCCTCGGCCCCGTCACCCTAGAACATGAAGAAAAATGGGAAGAAAAAATAGGCTTTACCCCCACTAAGGTAGGGGAAAATATAAAGGTTCAGTTTCTCCTTTATCGGGATAATCAATCCGAACCCTACCGCGACCTTCACCTCTGGCTCGAGGTAATCGAGACCAATATCCTCGAATTTTGAACTCATTTCCCCAGCGGCCGTATCTCTACTTTATGCTCTCTAAGAATCTTCTCAACCTTCTCTGCCCTCTGATGCCAGCGATAGGCCTCCTCCAGATTCTCGGCTTCCCTCCAGGACTGGGTAGGCTGGATTACAGCCAGCCGGTGGCGCTTTTGAATCTCATCAGCCAACTCCAAAAGCTCCACCACCTCATCCGACAACTGACTGATCAGCAAAAATTGCTTTGGCTCATCCATTGCATAAGAAAGCTGAACCAAAAACCTATGCGGCTTTCTCAATCTATCCTCGATTGCTTTTGCCTCAAACTCCAGCACTCTTCTTATCGGCTCCTCTTTCACCTTATTCAAAAATCTCCTTATCTGGGAGGAGCTAAAAGCATCAATCAAAATATCAGCATCTTCAAGATGAGCTTTCATACTCTGGAGTACATACCCCATGGCCATCTTTAACATCTGGCGCGGATTTTCCCCCTCGGAATGAAGCAATACTTCTTCTCCGTCATGAACAGTAAGCCCCACCGGATGTCCCTGCTCTACACCCGCCAGGCAAGTATTCAAAAAACTGGTGGCCAGTCGGTCCTGCGACAAGGGTCCTGCCGCTCTTATATCGTAAATTATATGCGCTCCCTGACCTGCCTCCAGGAAAAACTCCTTTACCATCAGGCTTCTATGCCGAGCAGTAGCCTTCCAGTCAATATGGTGCAGCCTATCCCCGGAAATATACTCTTTGGTGTCAGCATACTCTGTTCCCGGACCCTTCAGAGAAACGGGGACTTCGCCTTCCGCTTCCCTTCCTCCCTCAAGCAAAAAGAGTGCCGCCTGAACCAGAGCTACCATCACCCGGGGAAAAACCTTAAACTCTAAATCTAAGGAAATGCTTCCTTCTTTCCTGGCCAATTTATAAGGGCCGAAAACCTCTGTTTCTATTTTATCGCCCCGGTAACTTGCGGAAATCTCTGATGAAAGCAAAAGTTCAAGATCATGCTTTCCTTTTTTCAGCCGCTCAGGTATTAGCTTGATTTCCTTCCAAGGAGAGAATAAATTCATCGACAGATTCGTATCAACCTCACCGGAAAGTTTAACAGTTTTAATTTCTCCGGCAACTGAAACTATCTTTACCTTATCCGGCTTGAACTTGACCAGCTCATCTAATCCTCTGGCAGCCTTCTTCGCCTTCTTATAATCATAAAGAATAAATCCTGCTATACCCAGAGCCAGAGCGGCCAGGAAATAGTCCATAAAGAAAGCTGCCAGTCCTGCACAACTTAATAAGACAAGAAAAGCTTTGTATCCTCTTTCAGTAAAAAATGTGCTACTCAATGTCACTCCTTCTTTACCACTACTTCTCTTAGGGCCTCTTGAATGAGACTATCCCCGGGAATTTCCTCTACTTCTGCTTCAGGAGCTAGAATGACTCTGTGCGAGAGAACAAAGGGGGCAATCATCTTTACATCATCAGGGGTAACATAGTCTCTTCCCTGAAGATAAGCTCTTGCCCGTGCTCCTTTGAAAAGCCATATCGATGCCCGGGAACTCGGTCCCATTCTGACAACATCTTTTTTTCTTATGTTATCCACTAACATTACCACATACTCTTTCACCCTATCAGAGACATAGGTCTTTTTAACTTTGGCAATTTCCCTCAAGAAATCTTTAAGCTTTACTCGAGCCCTGATTTGGAGATCCTCCAGCTCATCAATACGAGATATTATCTCCATCTCCTCAGCAAAAGAAGGATAATCTACCTTTATTTTGAAGGCAAAGCGGTCAATCTGCACCTCGGTCAAAGGATAAGTTCCCGCACTTCCAAAGGGAATCTGGGTAGCAATGACGATAAAAGGGCGGGGAAGAGAAAAGGTAGTTCCCTCGATGCTCACCTGTCTTTCCTGCATCACTTCCAGAAGGGCGGCCTGAGCTTTGGGAGTAGCCCTGTTGAACTCATCACAAAATAAGACATTGGTAAATACCGGGCCCTTCCTTATATTAAACAGGCTATCTTTTAAGTCAAAAATAGAAGTTCCCACAATATCGGCCGGCAAAAGGTCTGGAGTCATTTGCAGGCGATGAAAATCCCCCCCTATAGCCCGGCTAAAACAGCTAGCAATAAATGTCTTCCCTACTCCCGGTATTCCCTCCAGTAAGATGTGACCCTCAGATAATAGAGCCATAAAGAGAGCCTCTATTAGACTCTTCTTTCCCACCACCTTTGATGATACCTCCTGGAAAATCCCTTGTATTAACTCGGGGTATTCTCCTTTTTCATCCATTTCCATTCCCCCCTTTTTTTTTGTTTCAACCTTGACCTTTGAACTTGCTCCAAGGTCTCCCTATCCCACTCAGGATGCCTCTTAAGAACACTTTCTATATCCTCCTCATATCTCGTCTTTTTCCTTCTAAGCTTTAACCACACAATAGTCATCACCAACACCAGCAAAAGAGCATATCGAACCTCAAGTCGGGAGATAATTTCATAGACAGTTATCTCTATATTCCTGAGTCTGGAGAGAATACCCACCGGATAATGGGATATGTCAATAAATAGTCTTTTTCCTTGAATAATAGTTTGCAAAAACTCTCGATTTTCCGCTTCATCCAGCATGGAGTTTATAAAAAGGCTGGAGTCAGAAATAAGGTAAATCTGGCCCTCTTCATAAGGGATTCGGGCTATCATTGCAAAAGGTCCTTCATCCTCGCTCTCTTCTCTTTCTCCATTTAAGTTATCATCAAAAAAACTGAAAGAGCTGGAGCTGGCTACTACTTCTCCTTCATAATCATTGACCTGCAGCGAGGTGGGATAATTAAACATTAAACTCTCGATACCAGCCAGGGGACCGGTTGTATCCACAGTTTTTGCCAGAAGAGAAGATTTACCCCGAAAAAGAGGATCTACTACTAGATGGTCGGAAAAACGAGATTCTAGTGTCAATCCCTTTAGAATAGAGTTACCCGAGCCAAAATCGTCTGCTAAAATAAGCGTGCCTGCTCCCTTGAGATACCTGGAAATGGCTGATATTTCTTCACTGCCATAGGCACCAGAAGGGCCAATGATGAAAAGAACTGTTCCCGATGAAGAAGGAACAAGGCCGAGGTCAGAAATCTGGCCCAGGGACAATACTCCCGTCTCTTCTCTAAAACTCTTCAATCCATTCCAGAAAGGATTATCCAGATAAAAATCCTCATTGGAAGGGAAGAAACGTATCAATAGAAGCACCGCCACTACCGCCCCTAGAATTCCTAATAAGAATGCTTTTCTCATTTTCCTCTTTTCAACCGACTTAACCTCCTCCTCGCCTCAGCTAATTCTTGCTCACTTACTCTCGTTAATCGATAAAGGAATATTTCCGTAACCAGAGAAATCACCTCAAAATCAGCATACCTTTGTCCCAGTGATTCCTTGATGAGCTCAAGATACTCTTCAATAGTATGACCGGGAGCCTGCCGGGTACCAGTAATATGACTCACCCAATCTACTGCCTCAGCATATATCCTGATCGGTGTATATGTCCCCCTTAGTTTGGCTATCTCTTTTTCTTCATGAGTTTCTTCTTCCTCGGGCAATTCCTCTTTTACCTCCTCTAATGCCCCTTTTACCTTCTCAATCCCTCTTTTTCTTCTGCGGCTTACACCAATAAAAAGGGCAAATAGAACAAAAAAAGGAAACAGGGTAAGGGGATTAACCACTAATACCTTTTCTCTTTGATTTAGAGAGGAAATCCAGGCCTCCTGAGGATACAAAAAAAGATTTATTTCCTTCCATCCGGAAAAGCTAACAAGAGGAATATTGACCTTCACCTGGAAATTCTTCTCTTCAGCCACGCTGGTTACATTTTCCTTTCCCGTAATCACCCTTACGGTTGGCCTTTCCATCAGCCCGTCCTCCAGGTCAACCTCACCCTTAACCTCTAAGGGGGAAAAGGGAGCTGCCAGTGAAGGCAGCTCAACTAGCATCGAAGGCACCTTATAACTTATAGGCAGATTTATAACAAGATTTGCCGGGCCAATTATCTTCCGGGAGGGAGTGAAAATTCTCAAAGGAAAAGTTTTGCCCAGCCCGGAAGGCAAGGATAGTTCAGCCTCGAATTTCCCTTCCTCATCACTACTTACCTCAATTATCTTTTCCCCTACTTTTATCCTCACTGGATAATTTCTCAAAGGCTCATCTTCCATTGTCAGCTCTCCCTGTACCTTGAAAGCAAGCACAGGATATATCGGTTCCTGATAAGTTGCCTTAATGATAGCAGTATGGAAAATAGGCTCGATCAAGACTTCATTTGAGGTATCCCCATAGTACTTTTCTTCATCCTCTCCCTGTGGAAGAAAGATAGCCAATACTCGGACATCCCTCTTATACAGAGAAGGAAAATCCATTCTCACCCTGAATTTGCCATCTTCACCAGTAGCTACTTCGAGGACTTTCTCTCTTTCGAGAAGAATATCCACCTTTTTTTCGACTAGAAGCCTCCCCCTTTCTCCTTCCAGAATTCCCGAAATCTCAAGTGAATCCCCCACCGCGACTTTTCTTTCCGCCACCCAAATCTCAAGAAAGGTAGCTTCCCGTCTCTCTCCTTCTTTCACCTCGCGGTAAAGATCCTGTATTCTCTCCTTGTACTCTTCCGCTAGTTCAGCCAGAGGAGCAATCCCTTCTGCCAGTTTTTCAGCAGCACTCGCTCCGATCCCTCCCCTCAATTCATCTACCGCAGAGTCTAAATCCGCCAGAATTCTCTCTGTCTCCAGAAAAGTTTCCCAGGCTCCTTCTAGCACTTCACCCGCCTCATCGATTTCTCCCTGACTAAGATAAGCCTCAGAAGAATCTATATCCTTCTTCATTCTCTTCAGCTTGTCTCCCACAGTTTGGATCAGCTCATTGAACCTGGTGAAAATATAGCGCAAAGACTCAGAAACATAAGGAAGAAGGGTTCTTTTGAGTTGAGAGTCGGCTAAATCCCATTCTTCAGAGACCTGCAGCTCAACAACTTTACCATAAAGAGCTATCAGCGCGGCAGGCAAGAAACTCTCTTCCCGAATCTCCAGAGGATTCCTATGGCGGGGAAAATCGGCTGAATAGCCTGAAGAAAAAGACAGCATAAACAGAAAACTCAGCCCAACCACAGCTCCCAGAATCAACATTTTCTTCATTGAATCTACCTTCAACGCACCAATATTTCGAGCACCTTTCGCGTAACAATAAAACCAAAGATAATCACCAGCCCCAGAGCTACCGGATCAAGACCCAAAGCTGTCATAAATCTTCTTCTGGGGCGAAGTATCTCTACTAAAGCCAGATATTCGATGGTAAAGACTACGATATAAACATCAAGTCTCCCCTCCCCCATAGCAGCAAAAATGACCACCGTAGACAAGAAAAAAACAGCTAACAGTAAGACGAAGAGAATATGCCTATCCATCTTCACCTCCCACCTCTAGCACCGCTCTCAGCCATTTTCCTTCTTGCCTCTCCTGCACAATCTTCACTGGCATTTTACAGACTCCCGCAACCACACAGGCCGCTAGACTTGTTGGGATTGACCCTAATATCCTGCTGAATCGGGGAGCCTCCACCTCAACTTTGACGTTCTTCATTCCTAAGAATATCTTATTTTTCTCAAAATTAACTTGCACTTTAGAAACAAGCTCAGTAAAATCGACCAGGCAGTAGCTAATACCGTTTTCTACCTCAGGCAAGAAATCATCCAGGGAACGCTTTTCATTCCCGTCAATGCGCTCTCCTTCTCCTATATTCCCATCCCTGCTAACTCCAGAGAGTGCTACCACGTCTGACCCTGGAGGATAAATGAAAAGACCAGGATGTCCATCCACATTGGAAATTATTCTTTTTGGTGCGTTGACTATCTGGTCAAGTTCAGGATAAGAAGGATTTCCCGATAGAGGAACATAGGCATAGACTTTTCCTTCTCTGGGTGGTAGATAGGTAGCCTCACGAACTGCCCCGAACTCCTCCAGCACAGCCTCGATATTAGTTACTGACCCAGATATCATTCCCTTCACTACCTCATGTGGAACCAGATACTCAGGTAAAATAAGCACTACCAATCCTAAAATAGCAAAGGCAATTCCCAGAGTAGTCAAAGGAACGTTAACCAACACAAAATAGGAAAATAGAGCTAAGACAGCTCCAAACCCAACCAGCCCTACTCCCACTCCAGTCAGTCTATTCATCCTCAATCTCTCATCCAAGTTTGCCTTAATCATACCCGAAAAATTCGATTTGTAAACATTGAACCTGTTTTCGAGCCTTGACATCCCCAACCAACAGTATATATTTATCTCATAACTTTTCAATAAAACGAAAGGTATTATTGAACTTTCTTGAAAGTGCTCAGTGAACCCACTGTCATTGCGAATCAGGTCCCTCGCTTGTCATTGCGAGGCTGAGCCGAAGCAATCTCGGTTTTATCGCTCCTCCAATGACAGTGATATACGTGCTTTACTGAATATTTACACTTTCTTTACGATTTTGAAAGGTTTTAAGCATTGAACACTCGACTTCGGGTATTGAACATTATCATCGAATCTTGTCTAATATCCTTAGTAATATTCACCCCTTTAGCCTTGGGCACCACCCAACCCTGGTCCATCTTCATCATGAGAATAACCGTAGTTGTTGCCTTAGTCGCCTGGCTGCTCAAAATTTTCACCGTTGAACGTGGAACTACTACTCACGACTCACTACTCACGACTCACCATCTTGGAACGCCCTTACTGATTCCTATATTAATCTTTTTATCCATAGCCGTAATCTCCACCATAACATCTTCCTATAAATGGACCAGCCTAAACATCTTGACAAATCTTTTTGTCTATGCCGCTATTTACTTTCTTATTGTAAATAACCTGAAAAGTAAGAAACAAGTTAAAAGACTAATCACCGTCATTCTATTCACCAGCCTTATCTTAGGAATTTACGGCCTCTTGCAATACTTCAATGTTTTGAGACTCACTCCATCTATTACCATTCCAGGGCGTATCTCCTCCATTTACCGTATCTCCTCCACTTACTATAACTCCAATCACTACGGAGGATACTTGGCCATGATTACTCCAATACCAGTAGCCTTATTCTTATTTTCCAGATTAGGCTGGAAAACTCTCCTCTTCGCTGCTTTAAGTATCCTCTTAGTTATAAATCTAGCCTTATCCTATTCCTGGGGCTCAGTTGCTTTCGGCGTAGGCATAATTTTCCTCATTGTAATGAGAGTCAAACTTAGTAAGAGAAGAATTCTTGCCACCGCAATTGCCGTTGGAGTTCTCGCCTCGCTTGCTGTCCTAGGAGCATCAGTTATGCTTGGCCCCACTCCCCAGCTTCCCCAAGCCACCTGGGCATTTCGCTTCAGCCGTATGGCTCAGATTGCCAACCCTAGTGTATTTGACAGATTTTTTATGTACAAAAAGACTGTTCCCCTTATTCTCGACCATCCCTTTTTAGGAACAGGCCTTGGAATGTTTAGATATACCTTCACTCCATATAGACCGCCTCAAAGAACTAATCTCTGGTGGTATCCCCATAATGATTACCTCCAGATAGCCTCCGAGATGGGACTTATCGGATTAGCCGCATTTTTATTTTTAGTAATAACCGCCTGGGTAAAAGGACTTAAGGCTCTGAAATCAACTCCTAACTTTAATAGAGCCATAATCTTGGGAGCCTTAGCAGGTATTCTATCCATATTAACCCACGGCTTTTTTGATGGAAACCTATCCATTCTCCCAGCAAATATATTGTATTTTTATGTCTTAATAGGTGTGTTAGTGTCTTCAACATCGAACCTTGAACTCTAAACACCTTCCAAGGATGTTGAAATGAAGAATAAAAAGGTAGTTGTCACCGGGGGTTGCGGCTTTATAGGTTCAAATCTAGCAGAGACATTATCGAAGGATAATGAGGTAATTATCATAGATGATTTCTCCACTGGACAGATAACAAACATAAAATACTTACTGAAAAAATACAATGTGCAATCTATCAAAGGCTCTATTACCAACTTGAATCTCCTGAAAAATATTTTTAAAGATATTGACTATGTTTTTCACCAAGCAGCGATACCCAGCGTCCCCAGAAGCGTGAAAAATCCTCTACGAACAAATAACGCCAATATAAACGGCACGCTAAATGTGTTAATCGCCGCAAGAGATAACCATATAAGAAAAGTGGTTTATGCTTCTTCCTCATCAGTCTATGGCGATACTCCAGCCTTGCCAAAAAAAGAGGGTATAACCCCAAGTCCACTATCACCTTACGCTATTACAAAATTAACGGGAGAGTATTATTGTGAAGTCTTTGATGACATTTACAAATTACCCACGGTATCCCTTCGTTACTTCAATGTATACGGTCCCAGACAAAATCCTTTATCAAAATATGCTGCCGTCATACCCAGATTCATAAAGAAAGTTCTAGATGACGAACCCCCCATAATTTATGGAGATGGAGAACAAACAAGAGATTTCACTTTTGTAAAGGATGTTGTACGAGCAAACATACTAGCTGCTGAAAGCGATAAAGTAGGCGTATTTAACATAGGGAGTGGAAGAAGGGTATCGCTAAACAGATTAGCTAGAATGATAGTAGATCTTGTAGAAAAAGAGAACTTAGAGCCCATCCACGATAAACCAAGACGAGGAGATGTAAAACATTCATTGGCTGATATATCAAGAGCAAGAGAAAACTTAGGCTATAAGCCTGAATATGATTTAGATAAAGGATTAAGAGAAACAATAAATGGTATCTGTAAAAGATAAAATAGTTTGTGTAGTAGGTTTGGGTTATGTAGGACTGCCTTTAGCTAAAGCATTTTCTAAATATCTAAAGGTTATAGGCTTCGATATAAACGAGAGAAAAATAGAGAAACTAAATAATGAAAGAGACAATCTGAAGTTTACCTCAGACTCTTCAAAAATTAAGGAAGCTGATTTTACTCTAATAGCAGTTCCAACTCCAGTCACAAAGTCAAAAGAACCAGATTTATCGTATGTAAAATCTGCTGCTGAAATTGTTGGCAAGAATTTAAAGAAAGGCGTAATTGTTGTTTTGGAATCAACCGTTTATCCTGGAGTTACCGAAGAGATTATTAAGCCCATTCTGGAGAGAGAATCCAATTTGAAATGTGGAAAAGATTTTAAAATGGGATACTCTCCAGAGCGAATAAATCCCGGTGACCCAGAACATACTCTAGATAAGATAACAAAAATAGTGGCTGGAATAGATAAAGAAACTACAGAGATATTAGTTGATTTGTATGGATTGATCACCAACGTTTATAAGGCTAAAGATATAAAAACCGCAGAAACAGCTAAAGTTATCGAGAACATTCAGAGAGATTTGAATATTGCGTTGATAAATGAACTGGCGATAATATTTCATAAGATGGGTTTAGATACAAAGTCTATTCTGGATGCGGCGGCAACAAAATGGAACTTCATAAGACTCTCTCCGGGTCTTGTGGGTGGACATTGCATTCCAGTCGATCCTTATTATCTGGTGTATAAAGCAAAGGATCTTGGCTATCATCCCCGGGTGATATTGGCTGGGAGATCAATTAATGACTACATGCCTAAACACATTGCTGAAATGGCAATAAAGGGACTAAATGAAGTAGGTAAAGTAATCAAAGGCTCCCGGGTGCTCATCATGGGCCTTACTTACAAGGAAGATATTTCCGATGCTAGGGAAAGTCCGATAAAAGAAATAATAAAGGAGCTTAATAAATACGGAGTGAACGTGATGGGCCTTGATCCGCTACTTGACCCCGATGACTCTGAAGGAGAATTCAATATAAAACTTCTTCCGAACCTTGAAGAAGTGAAGAAAACGGAGGTTGACTGCATCATTCTCGCGGTGGCCCATTCTTGCTTCCGCAAGCTCAGTTCTAGCGACCTGAGAGGAATACAGAAAAACGATTGTATCTTGATAGATGTCCGTGGCATTTTCAATGCCGAACAAGCAAATAAAGCGGGATTCTATTATAAGACCTTGTGAGGATTCTCGGTTAGAAAGCTAACCGCTGTGTAATAATTCTTCATTAGAACTAAACGAAGGGAAGGAATGCAAATTAGAGACAACACTAAAAAGCTAGTGGCTGTCATTATATTCTTAGTCTCATTCGCTCTCTTGCTGCGATTCATCGACCTGTTCAGAAATAGTGTACCTCAGAGCTTCGTTTTTTTCTGGCTGTTCATACTATGTATCTTCGCCTCACTTATGTATCAAGTCTTCAGGTTTGGCAATAGCAAAAGATGGCAATGGGCAATTATATCGCAAATAATGCTGATTACTTTTCTCTTCCACATCATTCGTCTTTTGCTAACAGACGGCTCCGCCTTTGTCGGTGATGATGACTACATTATTTCTCATTCAGCCCTGTACATGAAAAATCACTCTGACTTTCTGGCTACTGGTCCTCTATATGCAAAGTGGCCAATCTTTCAACTTCTAACCATCTCCATCTCGGAGGTCTTTCACGTTGAGCTGTTCGATATCGCCTTTCTTCTGCCCTCCGTTGTCAACACTATAGGAACAATCTTTATATATCTAATCGCCAGAGAGCTATATAATGATAACCGCACTGCACTTTTGGCCTATGTCGTCTTTTCCCCCTACTGGTATCTTGGGGCAACCTATGGCCGATTCCACCTTGAAAGCTTGGGTTATGTTTTCTTTATGGCATGCATCTTTGCCTATACTAAGAATCTGCGGCATAAACAAACCATTATAAAATACTCTTCACTCCTGATTTTCTTTGTATTCGCTGTAACCCTCACTCATTACACAACAAACGCCTTTCTAATAGCCTTCTTTATCGCTATGCTTCTGCAATTAGAGCTACTTAGACTTTCCAAGCTAGCAAAAGCACGCCCCACCTCTCCCATACTTATTTTCGTCGTGCTATCTTTGGTAATTTGGCTAGCCTATTGGATGTATATTGAGGGGTACTTCCTCAATATTATGGTATATACCGCCGCCGATTTGCAAGGGCCATCAGTTCATTTTTCACCGGGATTCTATAGCCCCCCTGCACAAATCTACTTAAAAACCATAATCACCACCAAAATCAACCAATTTTACATCGTGCTCTTTGCAGCAATGATGGTATACGAGGTCTTCGGGCGAAGGAAGTGTAAGAACTGGACATCAGATTTTTTGCTGACCTTCTGGGCAGGCGTAATGGTGTTAATATGGCTACTCTTTAATACCAACATAGCATCTGCACCACCGTCTAGAGTCAATTTATTCTTATATCCGTTTGTCCTCATGATTATTTGTCACATCATACTGAAGTTCAGGTCTCACCTTCTAAAAGCACTGTTTTGCCTTTTATTAATTGGTTTCATGTTAATAAATGTATATCAATTGGAATTTTTGCCTCTAAGCCCTCTAGATAACTATGCCCTTTTTTCACAATATGGGCTGGGAATTCAAGAGGTCCAAGCAGTAAGCCAGTACCAGGGCGAAGGAGAGGTAGCCTGTGCCGCTGAGCTTAAAGCTATGTTTGCCTATTATCACGATGTTGATGCTAACTTCGATATAAGGCTATTCGAGGACAGTATGGCAGGGCTAAAGTCATACTCCTGGTTATACCTTAATTCTGTCAACCCAAGATTTAGAGCAACAGGCACAGAGTATAAGGCGAAATACCCTATTCTGGATGAAGAAACCCTCCTAGCTATTTCCCATGCCCCTTGGCTTAGCAAATTCTATAACAATGGCAAATATGTCATATTTCGCCTTAACCGATTCCTATCTAGGACCCAAAACATATGAGAAGATTTACCTCCCTTATCAAAAACATTGAACGCTATGTCCAGTTTGATCTGGAATACTACGTCAGAAACGCTCCCTACCTAGCCATAGCTCAGGCTGTTACCATAGTCTGCGGCACCCTGCTATCAGCAGCCTTTGCCCGACTTATCCCCAAGCAAATATATGGCCAGTACACCTATATTTTTTCCATTCTCGGACTTCTGACAATTCTTTCCCTGCCAGGCTTGAACACCGCCATTAACCAAGCAGCAGCTAGAGGATACGACCGGGTATTCACCAAAGGAATAAGATTGAGGCTAAAGTGGAGCCTACTCGGAAGCATAGCTGTTTTTGCTATCGGTGCTTTCTATTATTGGCAGAATTCTTTGGCTCTTGGAAAGTCCTTTATGATTGCCGCTCTGTTCTTTCCCTTGTACTCTGTTGGGGGAAGCTACCAAAGTTTCCTGTACGGTAAAAAGAGGTTTGGCAAAGCTTCACTCTACCAGTCTATTACTAAAGTAGTTTCAATAGTCGTACCTGTAGCGGTAATATTCTACTCTCAGAACCTGCTATGGATAGTTGTTGCTTATTTGATTTCCTTTACCGGGATAAGTACTCTCTTCTGTGCATTAACCGTCACCGGAAAAGAGCTAAATCAGGAGACAGACAATAAGTCATTGGCTTTTGGTAAGCATCTCTCTGCACAGGGCGTAATTACTAACATCAGTATCCAACTTGATAAGGTAATTATCGGAATATTTCTCGGTTTTCAAGATCTAGCTGTTTATAGCATCGCCCTTATCGCCAAGCACGCAATGATACCACTTACCATCACCTTGATTATGGCTTTACCTAGGTGGGCTCCCATGGAGAGGCAGAAAGCCACCACCGCCATCAAGAAAAGAATGCCCTACCTGTTTCTAGGCTACGCTATCCTAATAGGCATTGGCATCTTGCTAACCCCTTTCATCATCCATCTGCTATATACCACCAAGTATTCAGCTTCGATCCTCTACGCTCAGCTCATCCTTGTCTCTGTGCTGCTAGCAGTGCCTGGACGTACCCTTATTCAATTATTCAAATCACAAATGGAAATAAAGAAGCTCTATAAAACACAGGCTTTTACTTCCTTGCTCAATATAATTCTGTTGATAATACTGGTACCTCAGTTCGGTCTTATGGGAGCCATAATGGCTAACATAATCAATAGTGCTGCTGTCAGCACGGCTTCACTGTGGCTGGTCAGAGGTGAGGAATGTCAAACAGCCAGATAGCAGGGAATTATATTCTACTTGCCACAGATAGCAATTATGTGGCTGGAGAGGTTCGGAAATCGTTTAGCCAGTGGTAGATGGTTAAAGCGAGTATAGGGGATGCATACAAAGTCTCCATAAAGCTTCTTTACTTTAATATCGCTAGATTCCAAATCTCTTTTAAGTCGGGAAAAAGTGAAAGAATGGAGATGCTCCTCAGCGTCAGGATAAACCCCCCTTATCATAGATAAACGGTTAACTAGACGTATAAAATTTGGAACTACTATTATAATTGTGCCTTGCTTTCTACAAACTCGTCTCATCTCCCTAAGTGCTGAGATGTGATTGGGCATATGCTCCAGCGTTTCCTTACAGGTTATCAGGTTAAAGGTTTCGTCTTTGAATGGGAGAAAACAAGCATCTCCCGAACAAAGGCTAAATGGCGACCGAGCATGCTTGAGCCCTGCTAACGAGAAATCAATGCCAACACTACTACATCCGCCAACTAAATTGGTTTCATGTATATAGGCTATCAAAGAGCCATCTCCACACCCAATATCTAAATGATAACCGCTAAGACACTTGAAGTCCTGGCGAAATATTTTCGCGACCAACCTTTTATCAATAGAATATCCTCCACCCACCCATTTTCTATCATAATAAGACCTGCTTCCAGTTTGGCTACTCATATTTATTTGACTCGTTATTTTTTGATCAAAGTAAACTTGCATATCTTTTAAGTTCTCTAATCTCTTTATCTCGATACAGATCTTCACAAAATTCTAAACCCTGCAAATGCTTATTAGACAGAAAACAGGCACTTTCATTTTTTAAAAATACTCTAAAAGGGGTAATTTTTACCCTCTCATTTTTTGAGATTTAGAACATTCTTATTTTTGTGAAGTCCTCTTTCAAAAATTTCATATTTTTTTGCTATTTGTAGATAATAGGTTTCAAAATCCCAATTACTTTGGTACTCCCTTAAGGTAAAAATTAGGCAACCTTTTAACCTTGTGAAACCGATAATAGAAGACCTTATTTCTTACACACAGCGATTATATGGGTAGATAAATTAGGATATTTCTTAAAGATAAGCTTATCCACTTTAAAGGTTCTCCAAGGAATATGTAGGCGCGTGCGTGGAATATTTACGGAGTCCCCAAATAAATCTTCTACTTTGAGACCGCTCTGCTCCAGCACTTGCTTCAACCTACTAAAAGTAAAATGGTGTACGTGTTCTGAATAGTCTGGATAGTGACCAACTACCATCATATAGCGATTATTAAGGCGCATAAAATTGGGCACTACTATGACCATCTTACCTCGGTTAGTGCAAACACGCTTCATTTCAGTGAGGACGTCCATGTAGTCAATTATATGTTCTAAAACCTCTATGCACGTAATAATATCAAAGGTTTCATCTCCAAAGGGCAAAATATGACCATCGGCCAAACAAATAGATAGCCCGCGCCTTTGTGTCTTTTTTGCCGCCTCAATAGAAAATTCAATACCCACACTTCTTAAATCAGTTTGCCTAAGATAATTAATAAAGCGACCGTCACCACAGCCAACGTCTAAAACTCGGGATTTAGCACTGCTCTCACTTAATACCATAGCTACAATTTTTTGCACTAGCTCCTCTTCGGCAAAGTAACCCCCCTCCTTCCACTTCCGGTCATAGAAAACTTTATCCTCCTTAGCTCTCATGCATATTACCTTTTACACCCGTTACAAAATAAGAAAAAGGCAGCCGGTATGATGATTCAGAGAATGGCCTATTCAACCTGCGTCGTATATAGTTTATTAGCCTATCCGCACTTATAGCAATAAAAAGAGCGGGCCACCAAACACGCTTCAATAAAACTGGCCATATTAAGGAGAATAGGAAATAGGCTGTAGTCAAGGGACCGCTCCCCAGATTTTCAACGACTATCTTATCAAAACCACTCTCCTTCAACAGACGCTGTAAACTATGGCCAGTGTATCTGAAGTAATCACAAGGGTCTTCATGAAGATGGCATAGAAAGGGGACAAACATATATAAAATCCCACCAGTTTGTAAAACACGGTAAGCCTCCGAGCACAGGCCACTGAAGTCATATATGTGCTCCAGAAGGTTGAACATCAGGACATAGCCAATGGATCCACTTTTGAATGGTAAATTCCTTTCCAGATCAGCGACAACATGAGGGTGTCTATCTCGATTAATATCTACTGCTATCACCTGACTATCTCCTTTGAACCTGAGTAGTTCATAGTAAGAATACTGCCGTTCTCCACCAGCACCAAGGTCAAGGATACGTCCGTTTAAGTTTAAACTCTCAGCTTTCATATTGAGTGAAGCCCTAGTTATGGTCTTTTTACCTTTATACCCAAAGAAGACACTCATCATTCGCTTTATCTTATCGGGCGGTGTGGGTCTGGAAATGTATTTTGACTCGATACTCATCTCTTTCATTTGTCTTTGCCAGTTACAATCTCAATGAATCTACCCACAACTGCCTCCAGTCTATAGCTCAGTACATTTCTTCTGCCCTCTTGGGCCAGTTCATCTCCTAATGAAGAATCTCTAAGAGCTCGTACTATGTTATGACACAAACTATCAATATCTCCCCGGGGCACAATCAGGCCTTTCTGCTTTTCAGTGAGCAGGGTATCCATCGTACCGTGATAGGTGGCAACAAAGGGAATGCCCATAGCCATAGCCTCCAGTAAAACCCTAGGAAAGCCCTCCTGCTCTGAGGGCATAATAAATAGGTCAGCCGCTGCATAATAGCCAGCAATGTCTTTGTTGGGCACATTGCCCACTAACCTGAGCACTGATTCCAGGTGCCTTTTCTTTATCTCCTGCTCCAGCTTCTTCCGATACGGTCCGTCACCGACAATCAAGAAAATAGCCTCTGGAACTTCTTTAATAACTGTTTCAGCTATTCTCACTAGGTGGTGTGCCCCCTTTCTCGGTGCCAAGCGGTGAACAAATAAGACCACCTTTTTATCCTGGGTAATGCCCAGTTCACTTCTAATCTGCTGCTTTTCGTATTTACTGAGGTCAAACCTATCCAGATTTACCCAGTTGGGCATCACCTTAATTTTATCCTCTTTAATGCCAAAGTTAGCGTGATAATACTCTGCCATATATGGACTGCCAGTTACCAGATGATCAGTGCTCTTTAGTGTCAGGATGAACCGATAATCATGAAGTATCTTTCGTTTAATTAATTCCCAATTGGGCTTCCAGCCATGAATAAAAAAGTCCCTTGCTCGACCGCATTGCCAGAAGTAGGTAGTACCACCCAAAATTCTGGTTAACACCCAGATAAGAGTTATCACCGATGAGTAATGTACATAAAATGTTTTATAGCCTTTCAAGCGGATATAAGATAGAACAATAATATGCTCAAAAAACCTTAACGGGAAGAGTTTAAATCTCATGGTGTAGATATTACTTATCTTCGCAAATCTTGGCTTACTCATACCACGCTCTATTAACAGAAATATATCCAGTTTCTGGGATACATCATTTAGTAACTCATAAAGGTGGTAGAAGTGCTCTTGCGTATCCTCGGAATACTCGGGCAGTATATAACACAATTTATTCTTAGCCATACTTTTTAGCACCTAACCTTGCGTCCTCAACTGTTTTTTCCCACAACTCAATCACTTTGGGAATATTCTTTACTCTATCATACTTTTGTAGGATATGCTTTTGCCCCTTTTCTCCCATTTCTTTGCCTAGCTCAGGATTGTCAAGTATGTTCACTACTTTTTCAGCCAACTCGTGGTAATTGTCGAGCCCTACCACATACCCTGTTGCTCCATCAACTACTACCTCACGTGCACCACTTACATCTGTAGTAACTATTGGCTTCCCCGCCACAGCCGCCTCCTCCAGTACTCTGGCTGTTCCCTCATAGTTAGAGGGCAAAACAAACAAATCGCAGGCAGCATAGTAATAGGGGATTTGTTTATAGGAAACCGCCCCAGTGAATGTCACCCTGTCCATGATCGTCAGATCTTCGTATATTTTTGCTACATAGTTTTTCTCCTCTCCATTCCCTGCTATCAGCAGTAGAACTTCAGGATGATTTTGCAATATCAGGGACATTGCCCTTAGTAAATTAGGTATATTCTTCTGTTTACAGAGCCTTCCCACAAAAAGGACAAGTTTATCGAAGGATGGATCAGGTAGATATCTCTCTCTAACTGGGCTTCCATCAAGATTCATGAACCTATGAACCTCTATCCCACCTCCTGTGGGAACATTACCTATTTTGTCACCGCTAATGCCTAGTTTTACTAGATCTTGCTCAATTTCGGAACTTACCACCCGCAGGCTGTCTGCTTTCTTAACTAGCCACTTCCCCAACTTATTCAGGAAGTAGTTCATAATCGTCTCCTGAATCCAATAGGTATTATCTAGAAAATCAGCATGAATCTGAATATTTAATGGTATAGAGAACCTTCTCTTTAGCCAGTGGCCTACCAATCCTGCCAGAAATGGATCTTGGGTAGTAATAATATCTATCTTGTTGTCGCGGCAAATATTCTTACCTATGCGGTGAGCATCCCAAATGAAACTGAACCTTTTGGACGAGGTAGGATAGACGATTATATTGTCAGATAATCTTTTCACCTTCAGGTTCATTTTCTTTGCTGAATTAACCACTATAAAAAGCTGGGATACATACTTCCCGTAAAGAATATGTCTCTCCTGACTATCACCGACGACTTTATCTTTATCCATTGCCAATGTAGAATCCAAACCAATCATGAGCGCAATCATAATACTGCCTCGAACTCCCTTTCCAGCAGGCTCAGCGTGCTCTCCCAAGTAAATTGTTGCCTGAGATTTTGGTAGGCATTCTGAACCAACCTTTCCCTCAATCCCTCGTCCCTCGTCAACTTCTCTATCTTTCCCCTCAGCTCCTCATCATTATCCGGCTCCACCAACAGCCCGGTTTTGCTATCCTCCACTACCTCTCTTGTCCCCTCTATGTCGGTAGCAATTACAGGTATTCGGCATGCCATCGCTTCTATCACTACATGGGGCAATCCCTCATATACGGAATTCAGAACAAATATGTCGCTTCCCTTGACCAACTCAATTACCTCCTCATAACTTACATTGCCCAGGAACTTCACCTTGCCATCAATGCCTAGCTCACAACACAATCGTTCTAGATTCTCTCTCTCGGGACCATCCCCCACAATCACTAGTTCAATGTTAGCATATTTTGTGGTAATCTCACTCGCCGCTCTGATTATTCCATCAATCCGCTTATGACGAACCAGCCGACCAACCACGACTACTACAGCATTACTGGATTTTTGGCGGCCTACGCTGGTCAAACCTGAGTAGTCACTCAGATCAATTGAGTTGTATATCATCGCTACCTTTTCAGGAACAACCCCATAGTAGCTCACTAAAATATCTCTAAGGAAATAAGAGGGAGTTATTATTTTATTCACTCTATGTAGAACAAATCTCTGCAATCTGAGCAACCTCTTTATAGCCACTCCCCCCTCGGGAGATTGCAAAAAACTCTCCAGATTCTTATCTGTTAATCGCCTGTTAGAGGCTGTCTCCCAGGCAACGTCCCCCACGAATTTGAGCATGAATGGCTTTCCGAGAAGCCTGGCCGCCACTAGAGAAACAAAACCTAGGTGAGCAGCATTTTGAGCGTAAATCACATCACATTCCCTAGATACCTTCAAAACGCAAAGCAACAAGGCAAAGTTAATACTTACGAACCTGAAAAGCTTTAGAAATGTATTGCCCCGACTTGTATGTTTCTCAGATACTACATAAACATTTGAACTGGGTTGAGCGGAACCTGAAGTGGTAACAATCTTAACGCTATGCCCCCTGTCAGCCAGCCTTTTACAGATCTCGCAGGTATAAGTCGCTGGACCTCCGGCATCCGGTGGGAATATTGAGGTCACAATAGTTATCTTCATATGTGTTGATATGCATCATCTATCCTACGAAGTACGCTATCCCATTGAAACCTTTGTTCAATCGTCTCCAAACCCTGTTTGATGAACTTATCTCTAATGCCATTATTCTCAAGTAATAACTTTATCGTCTTGGCTAGCTTCTCGTAGTTTCCGGGGGGGACCAAAAAGCCGTTCTTCCCATCCTCGATTATGTCCGGGATGCCACCAACACTGCTACCTACTACCGGGATGCCGCAGGCCATAGCCTCAAGAAAGGCTATGCCCAAACCCTCACGAAGAGACGGCAAGGCAAAAACATCAGCCACACTAAGGTAATAGGGGATTTCAGTGTGTTGCAATTCACCCAAGAATTGCACATTGTTATCAAGACCTAGCTCGGAAACGAGCTTCTCCAGTTCGCATCGCCCAGTGCCCTTACCGATAAGTACTAAATGCACATTAGGGATATCCCGCAGCACGAGGGCGGTTGCCCTAATTAGGCAATCAAGCCCTTTTACCGACACCAGTCTAGCTACAGAAATAACTATATTTTTTTCAAACGGCAATCCGTATTTCTTTCGCAGCCCTTCCCCATCCATTGGCCTAAAGGCTGCCATATCAACCCCATTGGGAATCACTACAACATTGTGGGCACCAAGCCTCTCCGTCTCTATAGCCAACTTATGACTAATCACGTGAATCAAATCAGCATTTCTAAAGCTCCACTTATCAAGTCTCTTCAGCATCATATCAACTGGATTGCTCTTAAACCCTGTCAGCAGAGGACCCCCCTGAATCGTTATTACATGCGGTTTCTTCCTCAGCTTCCTAATAGCTGTGCCAACATGATTGGCAACGGACTCTCCCACCGAATGGATCATATCGTAGTTCTTCGCTCTATCCAACTTTAATACCTTCAAAAGCAGTGGAATGGAAAGGATAATCTGGCGCAGGTGCTTATTTCCGATTGTCCTTACTCGGTAAATACTAACGCCATTAATTACCTCAAAGCTGGTTAGTCCTCTATCCCACCGGCCGGTTATGACATCAACCTCATTTTCCCCCATCACTAGATGCTCGGCGAACCTCTGAGCAAATACCTCAGCACCACCAATAAAAGGGTAATAATTAGCTATTATTATAACTACCTTCATTTCGCCCCTCCTTCTCACCGCCTCATATACATACCGAGGCAATACGATTTCCCGTATAAAGCAAAGTTAGCATCATTCCTTAATTCCTCTTCTAGCTCCTGCTATTTTTTGCAACACTTTATTTCTGTCCTCAGCAAAGAAAACTCTATTATGGATCTCCTTCGGAGGGTGGACAGTGTAGAAGCGAATGGATCCGCTCTGTAGATGATCAAGCATACATATCTCATCCGTAGGAATTATTTTCCCGTTCTTTCCATATCTTGCCTATACCACTCAATAGTGAGTTTCAGCCCTTCCTTCAGGTCACACCGCCGCTTGTAACCCAAAATAGTCCTCATCTTGGATATATCGGCAAACCTGTGCCTTATCTCAAACTTCCTTGCTGTCAGGTCAAATGTTGGTTTCAAGTCCTTACCGCATAGCTCAATGACAAGCTCAGCCAAATCCAGGATAGTTACTGGCGTGCCAGCAGCTATATTGAACACTTCTCCGTCAGCCGCCTCCGACTCGCCTGCGATGATTGTCGGCAGGATGCAGTCCTCTATATAGGTGAAATCTCTGGTTTGAAAGCCATCTCCGTATATGATTAATGGCTTATTCTGTAATACCCTCTTAATAAAAATCCCCACTACAAAGCCGTAGGGCGTACTATCCTGCCACGGTCCATAGACATTAAATAGGCGCAACGAACAGGTCTTTAACCCATACTTCTGGTAGTATATCTGGGCATATTTCTCCGCTACCAGCTTGGAGATAGCATAGGGTAACTCTATATTCTTAGGGCTATCCTCCCTCTCTGGAACCTCAACCGGATTCCCATAGACCTCCGAAGAGGATATATTGACTACCTTTTTACACCCAGAATCTAGAGCAGCATTTAAAACATTCAGCGCCCCTTGCATATTAACATTCAGAACTTCCATTGGTTTTTCCAGAGTTCTCATCACACCTACTACTGCAGCATAATGATAAATTAACCCGATGTTTTCCTGTTTAAAAATCCTTTCCAATTTGCCTCTGTCTCGGACATCACAGTCGACCAACCTGAAATTCCTGTTGCCCACTAAAGACTCTATGTTCCTCATGGCCCCGGTATAAAAATTATCCAGACAAACAACATAATGCCCATTCTCCAAAAGCTTTCGGCATAGATGGCTACCAACAAATCCTGCCCCACCGGTTACTAAGATATGCAAACTCTCCCTCCTTTACAGACTATTTCAGCTAGCTGATTTGGCCACAATTTGTTTCTCCAACAATTCTAGGACCCTAAGCTATTCAGGATTCTCCTATACCTCATTACTGCAGCCTCATAGATATAGTTGCTCTCAATAAGAGACCGTCCATTCTTCGCAATCTTACTAAGGTCTGGATAATCTAAAGCCTCAATAATATCTCTGGCAATGCACTCAGGAGAATTATCTTCAAGAATAAACCCTGTTTCCCCATCTTTTATCACATCGGGTATGCCACCAACCGAAGTTGCCAGAACTGGGGTGCCACATGCCATGGTTTCCAGGACTATGGTAGGCAAACCCTCAGAGTAAGAGGGAAGGACAAGCAACTTCAGTTCATTGAGATAATCCGGAAGCTCATCATGGAAAATCCAACCCGCCAATTCAACCCTATAGCGCAGATTACTATTCTCTATCTCATCTTCTATCTTGTTGCGTAAAGGTCCGTAGCCACCTATTGAAAACTTGATATCCTGGCGTACCTTCAGAACCGATGGTATTGCTCTCAGGAAATTCATCACACCTTTTTCTGCACTCAAGCGACCGACATATGCCACCAAGCTCCTCCTATCTTTCAGATCCTTGTTTACTCTAAAAAGGTCTGTGTTTACATACCTCGCCCCTTCAGCCGTAACCTTCTCCTTATACTTGCCTAAATGCAGAAAATCAACAGCACCCTGGGATTGCACGATAATCTGGTCAGCAAGAGAAAAAATAACTCTTTCCAAAAGGCGAAGAGGCAGGGAATAGATGAAGCCACCAATACCGAACAATCCCTTTCCTGAAGCCCGCCAGTAACTCTCCGAACCTCGCCCCCCAACAAATACTACTAGCCTCTTTCTCAAGAACTTCGCCACTACCCCAACGGGAAATAAATTACCTCCTCCTACATAAAGAATGACCACGCTAATCTTTGGGATTTTAAATAATGCAACACACATCTTTATTTGGATTATCACAATCCTAAAGAACTGTATTAACAGTGACGCCCATCTTGGATAATACGACTGCCTAAAATTCATAACTGTCTTTATATCTACTAGCTTTATCTTCTGGCCATAAACTCTATCTTGGGGTATATTTCCAGCTATAAGATATAATTCGTTACAAATTGGCTCGAGTATATCAATGAGACTTGCTAACAATACATTTACGGCTAGAGCTGATGGCATAGGAAAGGAAACAACACAAACTTTCAAGGGGTTAGCTTCTTTTGTCTTTTTATCTTCGATCATCTAATATGTCTCTCTTCTACGTCTCCAGATAACATTGCTGATTACCCATTTGGCGAGCCTGAGGTCTAGCATACTTACGGCCTGTTTGGCCATACTTTTTCTAAATTCATCCTCCTTCATTTTTCCCCAAAGAGTCTTGGTTATCGTTGACCAACTATAGCGATGTGGCATTCTAAAGTTATTTTTTGATAATTTTTCCCTTTTACCTGTTTCATCACTCAACCCTACTAACACTGCGCCGATTTTTTCTGGAGCAAATCCATGAGCGACTTTATGCAATTCTGCAACCAGAGAGCAGTGGGCTTTCATCGGAAATGTAACATTATTCTCCCTTGCTATATTGATGAATCTACAAATTTTCTCTGAGTTCATTCTTACCAGATAATGAAGCGTTGCGTAGTATGTAAAGAACGTGAAAAGTTGCTCCGGAATTATAGAGTGAATGACTATGGCGACAAGTTCTGCTCCTGGCCTTAGAACCTTGAGATGATTTCCTTTTATATTTATCTCTGTCACATACTTCACCAATTTTACTTTGTCCAGATATACCAAATAGCTTGCTGTTACCTCTTGATATAAATCTACATCATATACATCCTTTTTCTCTGGGTGTGGATTTGGGCAGTAGCCATCTCTTATATCATGAAACATGCGTTGTCGCGCATCAGCTTTGCCCTTAACCTCAATATAATTGGACTGGAGCATTATCTCAACTGCCCTTTCATACTCGCTATCTGCCCCAAAATGCAATATATCAACATCATTAGGTGTGGCTGGAAAGAGCATGATGCTCTTGAAGATTGCATAATTGATACCAGAGGAGTTGAGCAATTCAGCTATCCTTCTGGCGGTTATTAACTGTACATCGTGTTTCTTTTGCTCCTTTTCGTAGTTGGATACCAACTGAAATTCCTCTAATTTCCCTTGATTATTTAGAGCTTCTAAATAAAGCAGACCTATTTTATTCTTTGTGGCGTAACCATATAGCTCTAATGCCTCTTCCCTATTTGTGAGCAACTTTTGTTCTGAGGCAAACGGAGAGCCTATTACTCTTAGAAGCTTCAAGGTTGAATTCATTGGAATACTCTCTCAACTATCTCGTGTTGCAGCTCTTCTAGTTTTTTAGTCCCATCCAAGATCACCATGCCATATTCCTCCCCAACAATTAAGTAAATATTTCTTCGCTCCTTTAGATATTCTACAGAGGGTATATCATTCTTTCTTTGGTATGCGATTTCCTCTGGCACATCTACTAGGAATGTTAGCTCCGGTTGGGGGAACAAACGGAAGAGTCTGTTTAGTGTTTGCTTTAGTTTTTTGTCGGAATAGCCGAAATCAACCGCAAGGTCAGTGACCAGTGTGTCATAAACATAGCGGTCACAAATTATATTCTTACCCAACATCAAGGGAGCTTTGACCTTCAAGAAGACCTGAATAGAGTAATCGAGCACCAGTAGCCATTGGTAAACAAGGGATAAAAGATTATTTCTAATTACCTTCCTTTTAGTGGTGGAATATTCAGCATAGTTCTCGAAGATATTTTTCCCTCTGAGGAATAGTTTCTGCCCGATTATTATGAAGGGCTTTAGCAAGAAAGGCGTAAGTCTATTATGGACATACTTACATTCAAATCCATTTCTACTCAGTCGCTCAGTCAGGAATCTGGCAAGGGTTGTCTTCCCCGAGCCATCGATGCCAGTGAAACATATAAAAAGACCTGTTTTCATGGCTTTCTTCTTGTAAGCTGAAATTTCATTTCACCTTTTGAAATAAAGCAGTGCCTCTTACATAGGGGGCCAGCACTTGCCAAATTTTTTTCCCTGGAAAACCAAATTTGAGTAGCACCTGACCAATCCACCACATGGGTGGATCAAGATCTACGCAAGTTTTACGCACAAAAGGCCTTAAATCACCAACTTTTTTAAATCCATTATCCTCAAATTTCTTGCCCCAAAAAGATAAACTGTGAGTCTCGGGATGTACACTCTTAGATGTTCGTTCGATTCCTAGAAGACGAAAAAGAAACTTACCTTTTTCAAACAAAGGGGTTGGCGTTTCTATCATAACAACACCCTTAGGTTTTAAAACTCTCCTTGCTTCTGAAATAAATACCCCAGGCTTTTGAAAATGCTCTATTGAGTGATGAGATGTTACCAAATCAAAGAATTCGTCAGGGAAAGGAAGTTTTTGTAAATCAATATCTATGCAGGCAAGGTAGTTCTTGATTTCCTCAGGAGCTTTAGATAAATAAAGCTCTGTTACATCTACGCCCCAAGCTTTCACCGCTAGTTTATGTAGCATGAAAATCAATTGAGCTGAACCACAGCCGACATCCAACGCGGTTGAAGGATGAAATCTGTCAGTTAATTCCCTGGCCAAGGTCTCAAAATAAAGCAGCCGACTTCTGGAGTAAAGCAAGCAGCTTTCTTTTGCGTGAGCATTTTTACCAGCTATCATCGTTTTTCGCCGATGAGCTTTTCATAAATTTGTTCCAGCCTTCGTACAACATTCTCCCAGGAGTAAGAAAGGATCTTTTTTCTCGTCTTGACTTCTAAGCCGTTTTTGATTTCTTGTAGTCGCTGAATAAAGTCCTCTTTTTTATCGGCAAAATAGAACCCGTTTCCTTCTTTGAAAATCCTTGGGAGTGCCTTAAATCTGGTGGAGATAACCAGTAGGTTGCATGACATTGCTTCCATGACGGAAAGAGGCAATGCAATGCTAGCTATCCTATCTCTTGTAGGGAAAACGTAGCAATCAGCAAGATTATAGATTTCCTGTATTTTCTTAAAGTATTTTATCCAGACAAGGCAGCCTTTTCCTTCAAGCTCTCTATAGATCTTTTGCTCTATCCCTGTGGAAGTGCTCCCGATGATAAGAACCTGATTTCCATCTCCCTGCATCTCCCTAAAAATTTGGAGTCCTCGCCTTTCCTTAATAGAACCAACGTGCAGAATTATAAACTTATCCTTGCCTAGTCCATATTTCTGCCTCAGACTACATTTAGTTTCTTTTGACACAGGAATAAATTTCTCTGTATCTACCCCCACTGGCAAAAATTCAGTTTTACAGCTCAAACTGCGGAACATTTTTTCATCTTCAGATGATAGAGTTAATATTAGGTTAGGCTTAAGCAAAGGAATGAATACTTTTGAGAGCGAAAAGGGGGCAGGATGTGTTGCGGACATTATTGTCTTGGCACCTCTACAATATAGAGAGAGAATTTTCATCAAGAGGAAACTCCTTATGCTTGGTCCATGAACATAGTGGATTATCTTAGGATTGAAGTGCCTGACCTCTTTCCAGAAGACACAGGTGGAGATTTTCTTTATATCTAGACGAAGCACCTGATGAGACTGGGATAACTCTTGAGCAAGATGGAAGGCTACCTGTTTCATGCCCTCATCAATGCTGCCTGAATATTCACCTAACAGGCATATCTTCACGATATTACCTTGTTATAAACTTTCGCGGTCTCTTTAGCGATCCTCGCCCATGAATAATCTTCAACTTTCTTCCTTCCATTCCTTCCCATCCTCTCTCTTACATCCTCGTTTTCTAATAAATATATTATCGCATTTGCTAATGTTTCCGAATCTTTTGGTGGAACCAATAGACCATTCTCTCCATCCTTAACAACATCAGGTATCCCTCCGATCTTAGACGCCACGATTGGAACACCACAAGCCATGGCTTCTAAATTTACGATACCAAAACTCTCCGTGATTGTTGAAGGCAAACAAAAAACATCTGCCGCTTTGTAATATAATGGTCTTTGTTCTTTTCCTATAAAACCAGTAAATTCTATATTCTTCTCAACACCTAATTTTACCGAAAGCCTTTCAAGTTCTTTTTCCATAACCCCACTACCAGCAAATACTAGCAAAGTATCTGGTATTTCTTCTAATATCTTTGGTAAAGCTTTTAAGAGAATATCCGGACCCTTGTGGGGAGATAGATAACCAAAAAATAACAAAATATTTTTGTCAATAAGCAGGCTCAACTTCTTCCTACATTCCTCTTTTGGATATGGAATATTGAATTCTTCTAAGTTTATTCCATTTGGAATTACAACAATTTTATCTTTGTACTTTCTTAAAAACCTCGATGCGCCTACATAAGCTCCAGAAGGAGAAATTATCACTTTCGCATAAGACAAAATCTTATCAACTAAGAACTTATTATGAAATACTACTCCCAATCTTCGAACGGCATTTCCATAACTTTCTTCCCAGTCTCCATGATATGTAATTACCAATGGAAGACCCTTCTTTCTAGCGTATCTTAAACCAGCAAATGGTCCTGGTGGAATATCAAAACTGACATGGACGATGTCAACAGTATGGAGATGAGGCTTGTAAAACAGACCTAAAGATATATTAGATGTCAACAATTTAATATTAGTACCATACCTATAAATTTTCAAGCTGTTATATTCTTCAATACAATCTTTAGGCCCATATGAAGTTGTAAAAATCTTAACTTCATAACCTCTCTTTGCAATTTCTAGAGCAAGATAATAAGTAGCTAGAACTGAACCTCCACAGAGGTATTGTTGCATACTTTGTTTTTTGCTGTACGGAAATTTTGAAGAGAAATATCCTATTCTCATTTCCCTCTCTTCGCGTACTTGAAAAACACCTTTGCAGATTTAACCATAGTTTTCAATTCATGTAATCCGTCTTTCCCAAAAATATTCTTCATAGCAATCGGGATATAGGAAAAACTCAGATAGTATTCCTTTAAGGCTTTGTCTACGTATATTTCTATATTTTTTTTTGTAAACTCAGGATATGAGACGATACATTTTTGATAACCCTGGATATCAATACTTTTCTCCATATTTGGGGTCAAGAGAAAGCCATTATCACTAGCCCATCGGTAGAACTCAGTCCCCGGAATAGGTGCAGCCACTGCAACCTGTAAAATATTTGGCTTAAGTTCTTTAATAAACCTCATCGTCTTTTCCACAGTTTTCTTTGTCTCTCCCGGTAAGCCAATAATAAAGTCACCATGTACCATTAAGCCTGTTTTCTTCGCTTCCTTGGTGAATTTCTTTATTTGAACAGTAGTAATTCCCTTCTTAATATTCTGGAGTATTTTATCGCTACCAGACTCATAGCCAACAATAATGAGCCTACAACCAGATTCTTTCATGTTTTTCATCGTCTCATAATCTAGACTTGGTCTAGCATTACATGACCAGACGATCTTTAAATTCCTTTTTTGGATTTCTTGACAGAATACCTTTATTCTTTTTTGATCTATAGTGAAGGTATCATCTTCAAGAAAAACTTCTTTAACTTCCGGTAATTCTCCTTTTATATATTCCAGTTCGTCGACGATATTTTGAACGCTCCTCACTCTATATTTCCTGCCCATCAACGTTTCCGGCCATGAACAGAAAGTACATTTGTAGGGGCAGCCTCTCCCCGTGAATATTTGAACTTCGGGATAAAGCGATTGGCTTAGGAAATATTGCTTTATATCGAGATGCTTTTTGTACGTCTTGGACACAAAAGGCATTTTGTCTAAGTCTTCAGAAGTAGTGAATTCCCTATCTGAATTATGAACTATTCTACCATTTTCTTTATAAGATATCCCTTTGACTTTTTTGAAGTCCTTCCCTTTCTCAATTGCTTCAGTAATATCTTCTAATGTAAAATCATACTCGTACCTGGCAACTATATCTACACCTTCGTTTTGCAATATTCTCTCGGAAAATTGTGAAGTTGGTGGACCAACTAGAACCGTCCGTACTCCTGTTACCTTTTTTAACAAGCTTGTTACCTCTATGTCGTTACTCAGGCTTGAAAAGTTGCTATCAACCACTACTAAGTCAGGCTTGAATTCTTTAGCATCTTGCATTACAGTGTTTCTATCCCATTTTCGGGCAATAGCATCAATTAATCTAACTTCAGTTAATCGTTCCTCTAATACGCCTGTAGCATAGGCAAGCCATTTGGGATAGTCGAGTCCCCCACTGCGTGCGACAACACCTTGCCACCTTCCGCACCTGACAAAGTTGGGCACGAAGGGAGGGTTCAGTATATATACTTTCATTTCATTACCTTCTCCTAAACCTCTAAGACCGTTTCCAGTCTTTTAGTAATCCTTGACCACTCGTAATTCTGTGTTACAAATTTCCTTCCGTTCCCTCCTAATTCTTCCATTAAGTCTGAATTACTGATAAGATTCTTAATCTGAGTGACATAATCTTCGGTGGAATTTGCATATAAAACTCTATTACCAGTAGTCTTTACAACCCCTTTTAGTTTAGTTGAAATTATAGGCTTTTCACATGCCATATACTCAAAAAGCTTGAGAGGAAGAGAATTCTGTGATATCGCATTCTGTTTAAATGGAATTAAGCAAACATTCATAGCCGAAATATACTTAGGAACTTCTGCATAAGGCACTGTTCCAACAAAAATTACCTTATCTTCGACTTTATGCTTTCTGACCAGTTCTTTGTTCTCCTTTAGCGCTCCCTCCTCTCCTACTATCAGCAATTTCACATTTCCAAAATTTCTGATAGCACTGTATACAGGCTTAAAATCTATCCATTCCCTTAAAACACCTATATAGCCAAGAACAAAGTAATCTTCCAGTATAAGTTTATGTTTCAAATCGCCTTCCACTTTTCTAAAAAGTCTGGTGTCAACACCGTTAGAAATAAATTCAAATTTTCCATTTGGAATTGAGCAGCTATCTCGGAGAGTATTAGAAATACCAGTAACCTTTTTTGAAATCGCTATATTCTTCTTCAATATGTTCTTTGCAATCCGTTTTCCAAGAAATCTAAAGCATTTAGGAATTTGAGGTGAGTTTGCCACCATCTCTGGAAGGTCATCAGCTATATCATAAATGGTTCCTACTCCAATAGACTCCAACTTTCTGGCAACAAAGTAGCCAGAAATCAAGCTATTATAATTAAGGTGGACATCGAATCTCCTATAGTGAATTCTTTCTAAAATCTTTCCTAATGTTGCGATTGAGAGTACTTCCTGAAAGACAGGACTAATCTTCCGTTGAGTGAAATATTCTATATTAACATTGTGTAAGATATCCTCGAATCCTCGAAGGTACAACTTAGTGTTGGTTTGGTTAGCTTTCCAGTAGTCATTGACACTTAACACAGTAACGTTGTGATTTCTACTCAAGTGTTTCACAAACTCATGGAGTCTATTATGAGCTGTCTTCCTCAAATCCACAATAGAAGTTATCAATATCTTCATTTAACCTCTTAAGCTACCTGTATTTAATGACCTCACATCAAATATCCCTTTCTCCTTGTGAATGGTGCAAATCACAAACCCAGACCTCGTGACCTTTTTCTAGCTCTTTTACAAGATTTGATCCTATAAATTCTTTCCGCCTGTTACTAATATCTCATACCTTCCCATAATCGTCCCCTCTCCATTCTCCTGCATTTGAATATAACCGTTCCTCCCTCAGTGTACGGCTTACCGGGGTCAACGCATTGCATATAGGCATTTTTTGAATCTTCAGGTGTTGTTAATCCAAGCTCTACAGGAAACCAGTTATGCTCCAGAATTGTAACGTAGTGGAGCAAAGAAGATAAAGCATGGGTGCATAGTGCATCCGTCTTTTTTAGAATAATTTCTGGGTCGTTTATTATAAGTCTATCTCCAATCTTATACACAGGACACTTTCCCCTAATTTCATGAACCACGATCTCTAGCATATTATCTCAACTGTCCTTCTAATATGTCAATAATCCTCTTCCCTGCTCTCCCGTCTCCAAAGGGATTGACCCAGTTATTTTCCCTATTGAGCATTAGTTTTACAGATTCTAAAACCTTATCTGAATTGTTACCAGCAAGAATATTGGCGCCCACCTCTAAAGTTTCAGGCCTTTCTGTAGTATCTCTCAAGGTAACGCAAGGAACCTGAAGGATACAGGCTTCCTCCTGAACTCCGCCCGAGTCAGTGAGAACAAGGCGAGCATTAGCTTCAAGCTGAAGAAAATCCAAGAAATCTAATGGCTCAATTAGCTCGATGTTATAAGGTTTGAGGTTAAAGTGTTTCATCATTTTTCGAGAACGGGGGTGAATGGGATAAATCACCGGCAGGTGGAACTCCACAGCCACTCTGTTCAGAGCCTCCAAAATGGAGGCAAACCTCTCTTGACTGTCCACGTTCTCCGGGCGGTGAAGGGTGAGGAGGAAATATTTTTTTGGTTTTGAACTCTTGTTTCCTTTGGCAATTTTCAGGTTCTGGTAAACAACATCTACAATAGTGTTGCCGGTGACGAAGATCTTATCCTCTGATATTCCTTCCTCTAATAAAATCTGTTTTGCTTTGTCTGTGGGGGTAAACAGATAATCAGAAATATGGTCGGTTAAAATTCTATTGATCTCTTCAGGCATTCTTTTATCATAGCTTCTGAGACCGGCTTCTATGTGCCCAACTTTTATATGCAATTTAGAAGCGGCAAGAGCTCCTGCAAGGACGGTATTTGTATCCCCTTCAACTAAAACAATGTCTGGATTTTCTTTTAGCAAGATTTTTTCTATACCCATAAGCATTTTTCCTGTTTCTTCAGCATGTGAACCTGAGCCAACACCTAAGTTATATTTTGCCTCAGGCAGCCCAGGTTGCTCAAAGAAAACCCTGTCCATATTGTAGGAATAGTGCTGGCCAGTATGTAATATGAAATAATCGAGGTTTCTTCTCTCACACTCTCTTATTACGGGAGACATCTTGATTATTTCTGGGCGGGTGCCGAGGATGATTGAGAGTTTCACTTTTTCTCTCTAGACCATAATCGAGCCATTGCATGCAACATAATGCCGACATATATGGTGAAAACTCCAAGAAGTACCAGCAAAAACATAATCAAAGTGGGACCAAGGGGAAGGGAACCACTTGCATTGAAGTTCCTTAAGACCCATATTCCCATTGCAATGCCCCCAACTAAGAATGAAATTCCAATTAAGCCAAAAAACTGCATCGGCCGAGAAAACTCAATATGTCTTAATATGTTTACCAATACGATTACTCCATGGGTAAGAGGATTTTCACTAGAGGGATTATCCACGCTATAGTCACAGTCTATCGGCACTTCACAAGTCTTTAGTCCTGCAGCTTGAGTCCGCAACAATATTTCCGCACTGACTGACATTCCATTCTCTTTTAGATGGATCTGTTCAATAGCCTTTTTAGAATAGCCTCTGTACCCGCTCTGACAGTCACTAACATCAACACCTGTTCTTCGCATGGCTAAGTTAAGAATGTTTATTCCAAATTTTCTGTATCTGGGAATTTTGCTTTTTTTCAGAAATCTGGAGCCTATAGCGACGTCAAATCCCTCTCTTATCTTTTTTACCAAGGGAGGAATTTCATCTGGATTATGCTGACCGTCTCCATCTAATATAACCATTATGTCAGCGTTTAGCTCTTTTGCCGCTTTGAAGCACGTCTGAATAGCAGCGCCGTACCCGACGTTTTCTTTGTGTCTGAAGACAACTGCGCCCAGGGCTTCTGCAATTTCACTGGTTGCATCTTCGCTTCCGTCATCTATGACAATGACTTTGTCAACATTTTTCTTAGCTTTGATAATGACCTTTGCGATTGAGCCCTCTTCGTTATAAGCAGGGATGGCGGCTATGATTTTGGACTTGCTTTTTCGTTCCAGGTCTAACGTTCGAGGTTCAAGGCTGGGTGATTTGGTTACCCGGGAAGGCTCGGTTAATTCGTCCTTGGTAGATATTCTCACAAACGCCCTCCCTTTAAGAAAATCCAAAGTTAAAACAAAATCTGTATTGCGAGGAGAAGAAGATTGCTTCGTCGCTTCGCTCCTCGCAATGACGAGCCAGGAATCAATTCCACTACGTGCTTCTCTGCAACGATAAGTTAAAGTTTCAAGGTCAAAAGCACGTTCAGCCTTCGGCAATCGCTAAATGTGTTGCAGATAGTTGGGATCTCGTGCTATGTTTTCTCTTAGCCATATTTGGTCGGGGTGCTTTACATTTGTCCTGGACTATCAGGGGGCAATGGGAGTTGCTGCTCGACCATACTCAATTTCAAGATCAAAGCTAGTGGCTATCACATCAATTCTGTCTCCAATATCGAGGTCTGCATCCTGCATATGCCCGATGGCAAGGACTACGACGAGGGGCTGGGTATCAATCAACTCGATGCAGATGCCAATCAGGCTGCCTTCCAGAACAGCAGCACGGTCTGGATCTGTAGCTTCCAGCTCCGCTATCCTCTGGGCGACCCCTGCCAGCACAAGAGCTGCTGCCCAAGGATCGGTACCGGCCAACTCAAGAAGTTCGTTCGCTCCCGCTACGGGGTTGGAAATGAATAGTTCAATGAGAGCCTCAATGTCTGTCTCTTGGGTGAGGGCAGGAACTGCCAGGGCTGTAAGTAAAACACCTACCAATACTGCCACAATTATACCTCGCACTTTTTTCATGATTCACACCTCCTTTTTCCCGAGTAATCTCAATATACGAGTCCTAGTATATCAGTTTTTTTCTAAATGTCAAATTTCGCTTTGTTAATTCTTACACACCCTGAAGTGCAAAGCTGGCCAGATTCTTGCGAATAATAATCTGAGAAAGCTCTACTGTGATTTCTTCTTCATGCTGGCTGACGAATTCGTCTATTGCAAGATCAGCTTGCTGGGTAATAACCTGAGGAAGACTGGAGACAACCTCATCCTGATATTCGTCAAAGAAATAATGGACAAGTTCA
>SDBS01000582.1_pt1 | contig 35742 bp, 34 predicted proteins | sample 2277091 | NCBI WGS metagenome assembly SDBS01 (sample SAMN10404972, study PRJNA504765) | marine sediment metagenome | isolation source: marine sediment core GS10_PC15, 163 cmbsf | place: Arctic Ocean: Southern Knipovich Ridge | collected 2010
CGACTTACTAACGGTTCGAGGCGTTACCCCCGCCCGTAAGGGACTTACACCCTCTAGAATCATTTAAGAACTAACGCTACCTTTTTCCCCTTAAAATTTGTATTTTACGAATTTATTCAGAGCTTTCAGTAGCGTGTGCTCATGCTCATGCTGGGCACACACATGCGTTATAATTAATTGCCGTGACAGTAGTAAATTCAATGTTTGCAGTCTGTTTCAACGTTTTTGCTACTTGACAAGAAGTTACCTCGCAAATGGCAACTAACTATATCGCCGTCCGTTGGGCGTCATTTCGAAAAAAGTCACAAAAATAATGTAGAATTAAAAAGTTTATCTATATTTGTATACTAAATACAACGAATATCAAGTATGAGTTACTCTTTATCCTTTACAAAATCTATATTAGTTGTTATTTTCATCTCTGATAAGATTAGACAAAGGCAATTTGAGTTTTTATCAACGGCAGATATTTCAAAATATTTAAGTATTCCCAAACCAACTTTAGTGAAAATATTGCAAAATTTAAATGTCGCTAACATTATTGAAACCAAAGAAGGAAAACAAGGTGGAATTCGATTAATGAAAGAACCATCTGAAATCACAGTATTAGAGATTTTAGAAGCAATGGAAAAAGGAAAACCATTGTTTCAAACATCTTTTAACATTTTAGCAGAAGGTAAAAGACCAAACAATGCCCAACAATCAATTAAAAATATTTTGAATGATGCTGAAACGCAATTAAAAAATGAATTATCAAAGAAGACTATAGAAGAAATTCTGATTGAAATGAACAACTAATTTTTTTCAATATAACTAAATATACATAGTATAAAGTAGATAAATATGAAATTCTCTAAATTCTTTTCCAATATACAGGAAGCACCTTGGTATCGCTCTTTCCTCAATCCTGTAATTAATGAAATTGGAGTCGAAGGTAAAGTATTAGACATTGGTACTGGTTCAGGAAAATTAATTCAAATTCTTTCTACTGAAAATGCCCTGGATTGTACTGGAGTAGATACAAATTCGGAAATGTTAGATGAAGCGAAAAAAAATTCGGAAATATAAATGCCGAATTAATTGAAATATCTCCTAATGCAAAATTGCCCTTTAAAAATAACAGCTTTGAATATATAACGATTTGTAACGTACTATTTCATCTAAAAAAGGAAGACATTGATAACATGCTCAAAGATTCCATGAACTTGTTAAAAGAAAATGGGAAGATATTAATCCTCACCCCTACGGGGAGAGGTAATATTTTGAAACTAACAAAGTATTTCTCCTCGTCAAAAAACAGTAGCATATACATATGGTATCGTGCTACCAAAAATCGTGCTCGGCTATGGACGGATGAGAATTATCTAGCGGAATATGCATTAAAGAATAATTTGAAATATAAACGAGAATTTGTAATGAATGATTTTGCTCAACTTGAAATAATAAAAGAGAAAAAAATTTAAATAATCTAAATATAATAAATATAACGTATAACAATTAAAATTCAAAATTATGTATGTAATAACAGGAGCTACCGGAAATACCGGAAAAGTAATTGCTTCCACTTTATTAGAAGCAGGTAAAAAAGTTAGAATTATAGCCAGAGATGCTGAAAAAGCAAAAGAACTAACCGACAAAGGAGCAGTGTTGTTTCAGGGAAGTACTGATGATGTTGAATTGCTGAAAAATGCATTTGATGGGGCAACTGCGGTTTACGCCATGTTACCTATGAATATGCAAGCTGTGGATTATACCGCATTCCAAATGAATCATGCAAATGCAATAGCAGAAGCAATGAAAGTTTGTAATGTGAAAAATGTAGTTTCATTAAGTAGTCAGGGAGCTCATTTTGAAAGTGATTCAGGTATAATTTTAGGTTTACATAAAATGGAACAGGTATTCAATAAAATTGACGGCTTGAACACACTTCATTTACGACCATGCTATTTTATGGAAAATACCTTAGGAATGGTTGGAAGGATCAAAGAGGCCAGAATAATGGGTTCTCCAATAAAAGGTGATTTGTCTTTTCCAATGATTGCCACAAAAGATATTGCCAATTATGCAGCCAAAAGATTGTTGGCTTTAGACTTTGAAGGAAATAGCTATCAGGATTTATTAGGTGCAAGAAATGTAACCTATGCTGAAGTTGCAAAAGTTTACGGTGCAGCAATTGGTAAACCTGATTTGAATTACGTTCAATTTCCCTATGCTGATTTTAAAGACGCTTTTATGGGAATGGGAGCTTCAGAAAATGTGGCGGACAAAATGAATGAATTTCTTGTAAGAGTAAACGCAGGAGATGTATTTATTGCGAAAAGAAATGAAGCAAATACTACACCAACAAAAATTGAAGAATTTTCTCATACTTTTAATTATGCTTATAATATGTAGTATGACTTACGGCATTTACTGCTTATTTAATAAGACCAGAATGGCTTAAAAAAGTGAAACGAAAGCCTAAAAAATGTATAAGTAATGGCCAAGAAAGTGCAGACCTTAAAGGTTTGTGCTTTTTTTGTTTTTTTATTTTCACTTGAAAGTTAGTGCTGATGTAATCGCCACTACTCATACACCAAACGTTAGGCCACATATTATTGATTTAGAAATAATGGTATTATTTGCTAATTTTGTATTATGACTGACTATAGAGACATAATAACGATTAATTCTGAAAAGAGATTTGGAAAGCCTTGTGTTCGAAATACCAGGATTACAGTATTCGATGTCTTAGGTTGGTTAGCCTCAGGGATGAGCAAAACTGAAATTTTAGAAGACTTCCCGGAACTGACAGAAGAGGATATCTCTGCTTGCTTGTCCTATGCTGCAGAAAAGGAGCGAAAAATCAGAATCGCTTGATGAAACTGCTCTTCGACCAAAATATTTCATATCGAATTACCAAGCTAATTTCTGATAAATTCCCAGAAGCGAAGCATTTAAGTGAGTTGGGTTTAGGGGATTCAACTGATATGGGAATTCGCCAGATCAAATAGTTATACAATAGTAACATTTGATTCTGATTTTTATGACCTGAGTATTGTCAAAGGTTGTCCACCTAAAATGATTTGGTTGCGCATTGGTAATGCGTCTACAGCAAGAATTGCTAAAGTTTTAAATGAAGATTTTGAACTTATTCAAACCTTTTTAACTGACAACAGTTATAAGGATTTATCTTACTTAGAAGTAGATTAATGCGTGGCCTAACGTATATAAATTTGACTAACATAATGGAAAATCAAAAAGATTTTAAAAAACGAAAAAAAACGATATTTTTTTTGATACTTATTGGCCTGGCTTCAACCATCTGGTTTTTTATGCGTGTCATTCCAAAACCAAGCCGTGCAACATATCCCTGCATGCGGACAGCAGCCCCGTTCATGTCTGCTTTTATCATTTATTTGTTCAGTTTAGCTACCACTGTTTTTAGCTTTAAAAAATTCAAACAGAATTTTGCTAAAGCAAAATATTTGTCGGGATCAGTATTCCTGCTGGTAGCCATTCTTTCATTTTCCTCTTATTTATTCCAGGACAGCAAACAATCCTTTGCAAGATCAATCATCGAATTGGATGAGACATTTCCTGTCCCTTCAAATGAGCCGGTTGGAGAAGCAAAAGGCCTATTTCCCGGAAGAGTTGTGTGGGTACATGATCAGGATGTTACGAATGAAAACTATGATCCGGCATCTGCCGGCAAGGACTGGTGGTACAGTAATAATAACGTTGACCAGGATGTAGTAGGACTAATGCTATCCACGGCCATTGTACAATATGCCGGAAAAAATGAGATCTCAGAAGCCTGGGAGGCTATATTCAAAAGTTACAACAGTTCGCACGGCAGGGGTGAAACTGCTTATACAGCAGGAGAGAAAATAGCGGTTAAAATAAATCTCACAAATCAAAAAGGCTCATCATCAGAAAGAATGGATGCGACACCTCAGCTGCTAAATGCCCTGTTACATGAATTAACCGAAAACGCTGGCGTACAGGAGTCTGATATTACCCTGGGAGACCCATACAGGGATTTCAGGGCTGAATATATTGATCTGGTAATGTCTGAATTTCCAGACGTTAATTATGTGGACGGTAAAGGCGGGAATGGTGTCATACAAACCATTCCATCGAAAAATGAGGTGCTTGTTTTTAGTGATAAGAAAATAAAATCAACCTTGCCACAATATTACCTGGATGCAACTTATCTTATTAATATCCCCTGTTTAAAAACTCATGGTGGAGGAGGTTTAACACTTATTGCTAAGAATCATCTGGGGTCTTTTCTGGAAAAGGGGAGCAATCCGTCATCCCAATATGCCGGGGCGATGCATTACAGTCTGCCTTCAAACGTATCCGGTCAGAAAAAATATCGTAACCTGGTAGATTTTATGGGACATGAAGAAACCGGAGGTAAAGGATTACTTTATATAATTGATGGTATCTGGGGAGGAGAGGACTGGAAAGGTTGGATTAAAAAATTTAAGTCAGAACCATTTAATAATGACTATCCAAACTCAATATTGATTGGTCAGGACCCTGTAGCCCTGGAATCGGTGTGCTTTGATATACTTTTTGAAGAATGCCTTCGCGATAAATCAAAAGCAAATTACCCAATCACCCTAAAAAATGAGATTGCCGATTACCTGTTGCAGTGTGCCAGTGCTGATTATTGGCCAGACAATATAAACTACGATCCAGAAGCTGATAGCAGTGTTCTGGAAAGTTTAGGTGTATTTGAACATTGGAATAATGCGACTGACAGAAAATACAGCAGAAATTTAGGAACCGGAGATGGTATTGAACTTATTTATACCGGGACTATATACTTATCAAATATCAGATAACAATAGCCATATGAAAACATTACCGATCATTCTGGCAGTATTTCTGCCCCTGTGTGGATTGGCACAGGAAATGAAAGAGTACAGGATCACATCTGTACAACATTGGAAACTATGGCAGGACACGGTCTGGGTACTGGTGGATACGGAAGAAAATACCGATTATGTTTGCACTGCCTCCTTTGACAGCACTTCCCTTTATGCAAAGGTATTCCTCCGGGATAAAGAGTATCATGTCCGCTGCTGGATAGAAAAAAAGATCATTAACATCGACGATTTTGAAACTGCCTACTCCGGTAAAGGGGAACTGGAAAGTAATCAAAGGATTGTGCATGTTGAATTCAAGGCGAAATACTGGGATCTGACCTGGCTCAGCGTCGAGGAAGAGGACCAGCGGGTTATCCTGGAAATGCTGACCCGCAGTCCCTGACTGCCTGCCGGATAATGCAGCAGATCCTGGCAGGCTTTCCCGATCCAGGCTATTCGGCTATCCGCAATCCATAGTATTGGTGATTGCATTCAATGCCATCGAATTCAGCAACATTAGGCATATCTCCCCATTTTTGGAAATTGAACTTTTCCAGCAACCTGATGCTGGGTGTATTTGGCTCGAGCAATATAGCGATCAGGGTTTTGATGCTGATCTCACGGGCCCGGTCAATGGCAAATTTCAGCAGTTGTGTACCTATCCCCTGCCCCTGTTTGTCTTGCCGGATGTAAAAGCTGACCTCAGACGTATAGCTCAAGGCTCTCCTGCCCTTCCTGTATTCACTCAGGGAGATCCATCCTTCAACTTCACCGTCTTCCTCAAGAACAAAGACCGGATGGTTGCCCGACAGGTGTTCTTCATACCAAGACCGCCTGTATTCCAGGCTGGTTTCTTCCGTCTCAGCCGTCTGGTATTTTGACCGGACAGCCTGGTTATAGATTTCATTGACAGCATCCAGGTCAGCTATTTCGATCTTGCGTATTATTCTGTCCATACGGGGAATAAACTAAGGATACACCGGGTCAATGATCTGGTTACGGATGCGCGCCACCTGTTCAGCCAGATCCTTAAAAATTTGATTTTCAGTGATATTGCTGGTATTTATACCCGCCAGCTCATCGGGTGTGTTTAGTTCCATGAAAATGAGCTGCAGGTCACTCAGCATGGCCATAAATCTTTCGCCTTCCTCCTTTCTCCGTACCTGGTCAAGTAAGCTGACCAGCTGGCGGAGGGAATTTTCCTGGTGGAAAAGGAGCAGCATCAGACTCAGGTAACTTCCTTCATTTTCATAATCCGCTTGTATCAGTAATTGAGTTGTAAGGTGCAGTTTTTCAATGAATTCCCCGGTGGCAAACAGGGTATAGATCCGCATCAATTCCATCCGGGAAAGATCATGCTCCAATTGTTCCGCAGCATGCTTTAAGAGCATCATCAGGGTGTCTTTCGGGACACCTGCCACCTGGTATCTCCGGAACATGCCATGATCATATAAATGACCCACCCCGATATTTTCTGCCAGCGCCCTGGCCTTCTTCAGCTGCAAATCAACAGCCTCAACTCTTTCATAGGTCACCAGGTAAGCTATGTCTACCGTGTATATGCCAAGGTTCAGCGCAGACAATGCGGAATCAAGAAGGTATATGGATTCATGGGCAAGCGTATTCACCAGGTCATCCTGGAACATGGCCCCCGTCATCCTGATCATCTCGATCACACTGGCCGGATCCCGGAGTCCCGGGTTAACCTGTTCCAGTTTCCTTTTGAATTCATGCTCATGCATTTCACCGGCTAACCTGCCAGCTGTCTCCCCTTTTTCCCGGTTCCTGCAAGCGGTCATAAGCATGACAAGTATAAACAGTGGAATGATCCCAGCAATGAATGAATTTAATCTCATGGGCAGACCAGTAAACAGCTTTTCACAATAATAGCAAGAAACCGGTGATTTATCAAGCTGCGGGCAGCTAAAAAAAAGCCCCGGATATTGGGGCTTTATGCAATTAGATCTAGATTTATTTCAAGCAAATTATTCAGTGGCAATAATATCATTCCGCAATCTTTCGACCTGCGATATGATCCTTCCCATGTACTCACCGGTTCTAACAGTTTGTGGTGTCCAGTTGGCGATTTTCTCCTTGAAATTGGCCTCAACATATATTTGCTTCAGGTCATTCATTTCGGCCATGAATTTTGCAGCCTCATCACCTTTACGGATCTGTTCAAGCAGGCTGATAAGATCATTCAGGGCTTCTTCCTGTTCAACAATGGCTATCATCAGGTGCCTTAAGAGCTGGTAACGTACCTCTTCAGGAAAATCATCAGGAAACTGCGTAATAACCTGTGTTAAAATATACATTTTCTCAATGAATCCACCGGTCACAAAGAGAACCGCATGCCTGGCATTTTCTCCCTTCGACATTTCCACATCAATGTTATGGGCTGTCATGGTGAGATTTTTCCTGAGAGTATCCGGATCTGCCCCTGCCGTGACATATCTTTCGAAAATCCCTTGCTCGAAGGAGCTTACCAGGCCAATAGCAGCGGCCAGTTTTCTTGCCCGCTCATATTTTATAAGTGCTTCGTCTCTCTTATCGTACGACACAAGATAGGCAATATCAACCGTATAGATGCCCAATGCAAGAGCTGCGCGCCCCTGTTTCTGGGCGTAATAGTCGACATTTTCCATGGGAACGACCAATCCATCAATATATTCTGCACCGGCCATATCAAGCGCGACCATTACAATTGATGGGTCCTCTAATCCGGGATTAATGTTTTGCAGTTTCCGTTGAAATTCATCAATCTCCTCAGTTTCTGATTGAGTAGCCTTTTGCTGTCCGGCCTTTTGCTGGCAGGAGCTAAAAAGTACGGCAACCATGATGGCTGCGGAAAATAAGATTCTGGTGATTTTCATAACAGCATATAATGTTTGGTTTAAAGCTTAAAAAATTTGGCTAAAGATAACAAGAAATTGAAATGCAGGCAACAAGTGTAATAATAATTATCTTTAGCCATCCAACCTGATCATTTTGAAAGCTTTCGGTCAGTACATTATTGATTTCAGCAACCTGATCTGGGGCACCCCCCTGCTTATACTGCTGCTCGGTGGTGGTGTATTTTTTCTTATCTATTCCAGGCTGACTCCCTTTCGATACATAAAGCATGCTGTGCATATCCTCATGGGAAGGTATGATGACCCGAATGAACCAGGATATATCAGTCATTACCAGGCCCTTGCCACAGCCCTTTCGGGAACTGTGGGAATGGGGAACGTCAGCGGAGTGGCAGTGGCGATCACTGCCGGGGGACCCGGAGCTATTTTCTGGATGTGGATCTCGGCCCTTGTGGGGGTGGCTACCAAATATTTTACATGCTCCCTGGCAGTCATGTACCGCGGCAGGGACTCTGCCGGCAATTTGCAGGGTGGTCCCATGTATTTCATCACAGAAGGCCTTGGAAAAAAGTGGAAGCCCATGGCTATTTTCTTTTCCCTTGTTGGCATGATCGGTGTACTTCCCGTGTTCCAGGCTAACCAGCTAACCCAGGTGATCAGGGATGTTATCCTGGTGCCCAACGGGGTACAAACAGGCTTCAGGACTGACCTGGTAACCGGACTGATCCTTACATCTGTTGTATCCATTGTAATCTTCGGGGGAATAAAAAGAATCGGCAAAGTAGCAGGCAAATTGGTTCCGTTTATGGTCGTCCTGTATGTACTGGCTGTCCTCTACATCATTTTCTCAAACCCTGCCATGATTGTTCCGGGATTCCAGACCATCTTCGCAGATGCATTCTCGGGTAATGCTGTTCTGGGAGGAGCCCTGGGATCACTTATTGTAGAGGGTGTCAGGCGAGCTTCCTTCTCCAACGAAGCCGGGATAGGGACGGCACCCATGGCACATGGAGCCGCAAAAACGAATGAACCGATTCGCGAGGGACTGGTAGCCATGCTGGGGCCCATGGTTGATACGCTGATCATCTGCACCATGACCGCCCTGGCCATCATCATGACAGGCAGCTGGTTAGATCCTGGGTCTGATGGTATATCCATAACAGTCAATGCCTTTGGCAAAGCCATTCCTGGGGTGGGTCCCTATATCCTGATCCTGTGTGTTACTGTATTTGCCATTACCTCTATGTTTGCATTTCCTTATTACGGTGTCAAATGTTTTAGTTTTATCTTCGGTGCAAAGTACCAGTTCATATACAATATAATACTTGTCCTAACCATCAGTCTCGGGGCAGTGGGAACCCTCAAGGTGGTCCTCAGCATTTTTGACAGTGCATACGCATTGATGGCTTTTCCCACCATGATCGCTACTATTCTCCTGTCACCAAAGGTAGTAAAGGAAACACGGAAGTATTTTACCAGATACCATCATAATCAATCATTAAAATAACTTCTGTACGTGGCCTTGATAATCCTGAAACCGGCAAATTGCATAAAGGTGATGTCCTGAAAGAAACAAAGATCGTTATGCAACGTATAGGTATATTATTACACCACTATATTGCCGGCTTCAAATGGAACAGAACAAACATAAAACCAGCCATGGTGAGGTATGGATGGATGAAGAGGGGATCCTTTACCAGGATTATTCGCCGGGAACTGAACTCCAACTTGAAGATAGTCTTGAAGAGCTGAAGATTTATCGTACTACTTTCTGCGAGGAAGAAAAAATGCCCATAATCGTTGACCTTTCCAATATAAAAACTGTCAGCAAGGAATCCCGGGATATCTACTCAAGTGAAGAAATGGGCGACACCATTTCAGCAGCAGCATTGATTGTCAGCAATCCTGTAAACAGGATTATGGGCAACTTTTATATGGGGATAAATAAGACCAAGATGCCGGTCCGGATGTTTTCCGGAACCAGGGATGCAAAACATTGGCTGAAGGATTTTTTACCCTAAGGGCTTGAGTATATGAAGACAGAAGATCCCAGAATAGAAAGCATCCTTGCGGCCATTACGAAAATTGCTGCCGGAGAACTGAATACCCGGGTTGATATCTCGAAAGACCTTGATGAGATTGACGGGATTGCCACCGGGATCAATATGCTTGCCGAGGAGGTCAGGAGCAGGATAATTCAGCATGAAGATGAAAACAAACAACTGAACGATACCATTGCCCAGCTAAGGAAAGTCAGGGCCCGGCTCTCCGATTCTGAACATATATTCTCGCAGGTCTTCCAGACAAGTCCGGACGGGATCAGTATCTCCAGGCTGGATACCGGTGAATTTGTAGAAATAAACAAAAGTTTTACGGCACTGACGGGCTATACAGAGGATGAACTGATCGGGAATTCTGCGTATGAACTTGGCCTGTGGGTAGATAATTCTATCCGGGAAAAACTGGCAAAACAGCTTAAGGAAAAAGGCGTGTTGGTGAACCTCGAATCTGATTTCAAGGTCAAGGATGGAAGTACAATAAGGGGGTTGATGTCTGCTTCCCTGCTGGATATCAACGGTGTACCGCATTTGTTGGCCATCACCAGGGATATCACCGACAGAAAGAAGACTGAACGGATCCAGCAGATCATGTATAATATTTCCAACGCGGTCAACCTCACCAAAGATCTGAACGAGCTGTTCCTGTCCATCCAGAAGGAACTGGGAAGCATATTTGATACTACGAATTTTTTTATTGCCTTCTACAATAAGGAAGATGATACCCTTACCCTGCCCTTCTTCGTAGATGAGAAAGATAGTTTTGAAGCTTTCCCGGCCAAAAAGACCCTTACCGGGTACATGATCCGGAATGACAGGCCGATCCTGATGAAGGACCGGGATATTAACCAGCTGGTGAAATCGGGCGAGATAGAAGATGTGGGAACACCCAGTAAGATCTGGCTGGGAGCTCCCCTGAAGATCAAGGATGAGATCATCGGGGCACTGGTGGTCCAGCATTATGAAGATGAGCTAGCCTATACAGAAAAGGACCTGGAGATTTTACAGTTTGTATCATCCCAGATCGGCCTTTCCATCGAGACGAAAAGGGCACATGATGATGTCAATGTAGAAAAAGCCTATTTCGAACAATTGTATGAAGGATCCCCTGAAACCATTGTTCTCACTTCCAACCATGGAAAACTGATCAGGGTGAACAGTGAATTCGAGAAATTGTTTGGTTATACTTCTGAAGAGGCAATCGGCAACTATATTGATGAGTTGATCGTCCCCAATGAATACCTGAAGGGGGCCAGGTCACTTTCCAGGAAGGTGGCAAAAGGGGAAAAGATACATGTTGAAACCATACGGCAGCATAAAGACGGGAGCCAGATCCAGGTATCAATCATGGGAACCCCAATTGTCATTGGGAGTAAACAGCTTGGTGTATACGGCATCTACAGGAATATAACAGACCGGAAAAAAGCAGATCTGGCTCTCAGGGAAAGTGAGGAAAAACTTAGAAACATTCTCTACTTTTCCCCTGACGCCATTACTGTCTCTGACCTCAGGGGATATATTACGGAATGTAACCAGGCAGCGCTTGACATTTTTGGATGCGAGACTGAAAGCGAATTGATCGGCATAAATGCAAATCGATTTGTCACACCGGAGATGAGGCGGAAAGGCATTGAGATGCTGAAGACAATACTGAGAGTTGGTTTCATTAAAAACGTTGAATTTGAACTCATCACGAAAAAGGATAGGCAGGTATTTGTCAATCTTTCTGCCAGCCTGATACGGGATACAAATGACAAACCCATAGGGATTGCAACTATCACCCAGGATATCGGTGAGCGTAAAGCTTATGAGAGGAACCTGGAGGAGGCAAAAGAAAAGGCCGAGGAATCTGACCGATTGAAGTCAGCATTCCTGGCCAATATGTCACATGAGATCAGGACCCCGATGAATGCCATACTGGGCTTTTCCGAGTTGCTCAGATCGGAGGAGATCACAAAAGAAGTGAGGGATGAATACACAAAGATCATCCATAACAAGGGGAACGAGCTGATGTTTATCATCAACGATATCATTGATATTTCAAAAATCGAGGCAGGGGATATTAAGATCATAAAATCAGACCTGGAGGTTAATGACTTCCTGAAACCATTGTACCAGCATTATAACAAGGAAAAGAGCCTGATGAGCAAGGATCATATTCAGTTACGCCTGCATATCCCGGATATGGCTAATCCGGTCATCCACACTGACCCGGCGAGGTTGAAACAGATTATCAATAACCTTATCAACAATGCCCTGAAGTTCACACAGGAAGGTTTCGTCGAGATCGGATATACCCTCCGGGATCTAAACGTGGAATTCTTTGTCAGGGATACCGGCATTGGTGTTACACGGGAAAAACAGCATATCATTTTTGACCGTTTCAGGCAGGTGGATGAGTCCCTTAACAGCCAGTTCGGGGGAACCGGACTGGGACTGGCCATCTCCAAGAACCTGGTGAACCTGCTGGGCGGGGAGATGAGGATTAAATCTGAAGAATATCAAGGATCTACCTTTTATTTTACACTTCCGATGCTTAAAAACAATGCATCGGATAAGCCCGGCAAAAAAGTTCAGGTTTCTTCTGCAAAAAAGATAGAAAAGATCATGGATCTTACAGGCCGGAAAATTTTAATTGCTGAAGATGATTCCGCAAATTACCTTTTTATTGAATCTTTTCTGAAGCAGACTAATGCTGACATACTTTGGGCAAGGGACGGAAAAGAGGCGATTGATATTTTCAAGGCTGATCCATCCCTTGACATGATCCTGATGGACCTGAAGATGCCTGATATTAATGGTATTGAAGCTACCAGGACCATCCGGCATACAAATCAAAAAATCCCGGTCATTGCACTCACAGCCTATGCTTTTGCAGATGACAAGGAAAATTCCATCAAAGCCGGATGCAATGCATATCTTTCCAAACCTGTGAAAATTGAGCAGCTTTCAGAGATCCTGTCCACTTACCTGAAATAAGCCTGTCATCTGATAATGAAGCCCTTTTTCAAGGGGTCATCCGGATCAAACCAGAATTCTGAACGACCTGTGAAATGGGCTATCCCGGAAACCTCCGGGACAACCGCACTATACGGCCCATAGGAAGTAACCTCCGCCACTCTCACCTGCATGGTAGTGCCGAGTATACTCTCGATAGTGATCCATTGCCCGGGTTCCAGTTCACCCCTGTCATAATGGATGGCCGCCCTTGCGCTCACCCCGGAACCGGTAGCCGAACGGTCAAGCTCCCCGTCGGCAAAGATACAGACATTGCGGCTGTGATGACTGGTGTCCAGCGCTTTTCCGGTAAAGATCGTGCCATATAAAAACCCCAGGTCCTCCTCGAAAGGATGTGTGATCTCATAATGATCAGCAACGGCCTGCTTGATCATGCTACCCATCCTGATGAGATTGTTTGCATGCCGGGTATCCAGTGATAGTTGCAGATCATCCGCTTCAACAAAGGCATAGAAGGCACCCCCATAAGCAAGGTCAAACCGGATGGGGCTATCGTTAATATTGATCCCGCCCTGCCTGGTAGAAACAAATGATGGCACATTCCTGAATATTACCCTTTCCACCACACCCTGTTTCCGGTAAGCAGTGGATATGATGCGGCCCGGGGGACTGTCGATCCGGAGGGTGACCTTATCCCCTTTTCGCTTGACAATGTCCATCTCGAGGACCATTTTGGTAAGAGCGATTATGGCATGTCCGCACATGGTACTGTATCCTTCATTATGCAGGAAAAATACACCAAAATCCCCATCGGGGGTCACAGGTTCAGTCAGTATAGCTCCGTACATATCAGCATGTCCCCTGGGCTCCCACATGGTCCCGGTCCGGATATGATCAAAATGCTCCCGGAAATATCTTCGTTTCTCAAGGATGGTTTTTCCTTTTATCTCCGGAAGTCCGTTTGTCAGCACCCTCAGGGGTTCCCCGCCTGTATGCATTTCAATGGATTGAATCTTTGACCCGTCTCCGGGCACCCAATTCATCTTGTTGTCTATAAAAACCATCCTGTTATGTTAAATCGATCTCAATGCCGGCACCCTGGCTTCTTGCCAGTCCGTAAATTTTCTCAGCCACAAGAAGATCAAACAGGGCCATGCCTACTGATTTAAAGAAACTTGTACCTTGCTGGGAAGGTCTTAAGGACTGATTGATCAGCTTGCCCAGGGTGAATAATTTTTCTTCAGCTATCAGGCCTGCCTTGATGGCATAGATGAGATCACCCGATTCCTGGCTGGCCTGCCGTGAATCTACATAAACCCTGTCAACCAGGTGAAATAATTCTTCGGGGATCTCGCGCATAGTTGGTTTGAAGGATCCAATTCCCACAAATGTCTTTCCACTGAGTATTTCCTTATCCGATGGGATGACCGGGTGAAGAGAAGTAGTGGCGGTAATAACCACTTCCGAGGCAGTGACCAGTTCTTCATTTGTCTCCGTGATGATCATTTCAGCATCCAGTTCAGGAGCCAGCACTGTTGCCAGCTTTTCTGCCCTGCTTCTGTCAAGGTCCGAGATATAAATGCGTTCGAATGACCTGACCTCGCTGGCCATAATGGCCTGGTAATAAGCCTGGGTGCCTGCACCTATGATCCCAAGTGATCGCACATCCGGACCGGATAAATACCTGATGCCCGTGGCGGCTACAGCCCCGGTCCTTAACCCGGTCAGGACGGAGGCATCCATCATCGACAGAGGTGCCCCAGTCACCGCATCATTCAGCAGCATGACTCCCTGAATGACCGCCTTATTCCTGCTGAGATTCCCGGGAAAAACAGTGACCAGTTTAGTACCGAATGCTGATTTCATAAACGAAGGCATCAGCAGCAATACATTGCCTTCATGTTCAGCATGCATCCGCGGGGGCATCTGAAAATCACCTCCCTCGTACAGGACAAAGGCTTTTTCAACAGCATCTATCACGGCTGCCGGGCTTATAAGATCTTTGAGTAAACTACCTTTCAGGAATAACATTTTATTGAAATTATAATGGATGCGAAAATTAATGATTTTTTTATTGATCCTGAGAATTCGTGCAACAAACACTTTCACCATTAGTTATTTATCATTTTTACTTATTATTTTGCCAATTCCAATGAATCAACTTGTCTCAAATAACAACTCAAAATTCAATCTCAAAAGACTCTGGAGGGATATACTCGAAGCCATATCCGGTACTGATCAGGATTTTACCAAAGGCAGACTGGGCAGAGCCATACTCCTTTTGTCCATACCCATGGTGCTGGAAATGGTCATGGAATCCGTTTTTGCCGTTGTCGATATCTTTTTTGTATCCAAGCTGGGTGCCCATGCCGTTGCCACTGTTGGCATTACTGAATCCATGATGACCATTGTATATGCCATTGCTATGGGACTGGCAGTGGGGACCACCGCGCTCATTTCAAGAAGGACCGGCGAAAAGAACCTGGAAGGAGCATCAATAACCGCTTTTCAGGCCATTGCCACCGGAATGCTGGTATCCCTGCTGATTGCCATACCCGGGGCCAGTTTCGCATCAAAACTTCTGACCATGATGGGAGCAGAAGATGAAATGGTCAGGGAAGGATTCATGTATACAGGCATCATGCTGGGAGGTAATGGTATCATCATGTTGCTGTTCATCATCAATGCAGTATTCCGCAGTGCGGGTGATGCAGCCATATCCATGCGGGTGTTATGGATCGCCAACCTGATCAATATCATCCTGGACCCCCTTCTTATCCTGGGGATTGGTCCTTTCCCGGAACTGGGCATCAAAGGGGCGGCCATTGCAACAACAATTGGCAGGGGCATAGGTGTAGCATATCAATTCTGGCTGCTTTTTAACGGACGTGGACGTGTAAAACTGAAGGTTCGGCATATGTTCATACAGGCAAAGGTCTTGTGGCAGCTCATCCGGCTTTCTCTGGGTGGAATAGGGCAATCCCTGATAGCCACTACGAGCTGGATCGGACTGGTCAGGATCATTGCCGAGTTTGGGAGCGAGGCACTGGCCGCCTATACCATTGCCATTCGCGTCATTATATTTGCACTGCTGCCGGCATGGGGACTGAGTAACGCGGCTGCAACGCTGGTGGGACAAAACCTGGGGGCCGGTCAACCGGACCGGGCCGAGCGATCCGTCTGGCTGACCGCAAAGGTCAATATGGTATTCATGGGATTTGTGGCCATTGTATTTATTGTTTTCCCGGGCTTTTTCATACGGATCTTTATCGATGACCCTGATATAATTGCCAGTGGCGCCATCTGCCTGAGGATCATTGCCTATGGTTATGTCTTTTATGCCATGGGTATGGTCATGGTACAGGCATTGAATGGCGCAGGGGATACTGGTACGCCGACCCTGATCAATTTCTTTTGCTTCTGGATGCTGGAGATCCCCCTCGCCTACTTCATGGCATTGCGATGGGGAGTTGGTGAAAATGGAGTTTACTGGGCCATTATCATTGCCGAATCGATCATGACCCTGATAGCAGCACTGACTTTCAGACGTGGTAAGTGGAAGCTAAGGAAAGTCTGATCATCTGTATGAGCGGATGTGATCATTCATAACGCAGGCTGGATACAGGGTTGCAGGAAGAAGCCCTCCATGACTGGTAAGTAACCGTAAGCAGGCTGACCACCAGGAAGCCGGTCCCCGTTAGCAGCATGATCCACCATTTGATCTCTATGCGATAAACAAAATTCTCGAGCCAGGAATCAGCCAGGTACCATGTAATTGGTATACCAATGAAAATGGCGATCAACACCATCGCCAGGAAATCCCTGTTTAGCAGGATCAATATACTGCTGACCCTTGCCCCGTTCACTTTCCGTATACCGATCTCCCTGGTGCGCGCCCCCGCCAGGTAATGCATGAGGCCCACCAGTCCCAGACAGGCAATGATCATGGTAAAGATGGAAATGAGTCCGAGTATCCTTCCCTGCACTATCTCCCGCTGGTATATCCCTTCATACAGGTCATCAACCAGCTCATACCTGAATGGATAATCCGGGTACATCTCATCCCATTCGTGGTTGACAAATTCAATGGCTTCCCTGAAGTTCTGGCTATCTACCCTGATCAGGAAACTCCAGAACCAGATATGCTTCTGGAACATGACCATGGGTTTTATTTTCTGGGCCATGGTATAGTAGGAAAAATCTTCAGTCACCCCTTCTATTGATCCTCCCTTAAAAAGTTCGGGTACTCCGAAGATCAGTTCAAAAGGCCTTCCTATGGCCTGTTCGGGTGAATCAAATCCCAGCATTTCAAGTGCCGTCTCATTAATGATGAAATGTTCCCTAGCCTCCATGCCGCCATAAGGTGGGAAGTCCCTGCCGGCAAGTAGATTGATATCAAAGAAATCAAGGAAGTTGTCATCTACCGGGTATACACCAATGAACTGGCCCTTCAGGGATTCATCCATGCCGTCCATTTCAAACTGCATGGCGTCCATGAGCAGGTTGGAGGGCTCATCCATCGATGCACTGACCTCTCTGACCAGGGGGTTCTCCAGCAAGACCTCCTTGAAGAGTATGTATTTGTCCAGTGCCGGCCGCGGAAGCCGAGAATTGGATGATTATCAAAACTTTCCGGCCAGCCGACCTCTTCCCTTTTTCCAGTATCCCGTACCCGGTTTGATAGAATACCCGGCCGCTTAGATAGTGCAGTCTCTCCCGGATCCCCAGCATCAGAACAGGCATTATCCCTATGAAAACACCCAGGACGGAGAGCAGAATAACCAGGCCGGTAATCTGTGCCCAGACAAGGGGTTTATTAACCTGGAGGGAATAGCCGAAATAATTATTAAACCATGGGACAGTCAGTATGATGATCAGGAGTCCGAGTACCGCTGAAAAAAGATACACCAGGGCCGTTTCCCATCCAACGAACCTCGCTATGTCCCTGATACGTGCCCCGTTCACCCTGTTCAGGAAAATGAACCTCATTTTCCCATTGATCATAGCGAGTTGCAGGTTGGCGTTATTGATAAAAACAATGATCAGGAAAATGATACCCACGGCGCCAAAAACATATACATATACTGCCTTGTTGTTCTGTTCAATTTCCCTGTCCTTGTCTGAATGTAAGTGGATATCCTTTACTGGCTGGAGATGCGGGGGTAAGTTCTGCAATATTCTCTTCCTCCATGTACTGTCCCACAAAATCCGGGAATTTTTCCAGCATTTCATCCGGATCCGTTCCATTGGCGAGCTCAAAATAAACAAAAGCCCATCCCTTGTCCTCATCTGAATAGTCCACAGGGGACAGCATATCGATTTTATAATGTGCATTGACCGGGGGATCTTCCATCACCCCGGTAATGGTGAAATCATGATAGGCGGTATCAAACTGGTGAGCCGCTTCCAGCACTTTGCCTACCGGGTCCTCATCCCCGAAATAGATCTTAGCCAGGCTTTCTGATAATACCATGCTTCTGGGCTCGCACAGGACATGGGCAGGATTTCCCTTCAGCAGTTTTTGTCCGAATACATCGAAATAAATACTGTCGGCCAGGTAGAATTGCTGGCTAAGGAACTTCCTTTCCCCGACCTTTATCCTGGAATTCCGCATAGATTGCAGTCTTACCATTGATTCGATTTCTGGGAAGTAATCCGGCATATCCTCTGTCCATGCCTGCCAGGTCCTGGCAAAATGGGAATGGTGGTCTCCCCGCTCGAATTCCACGGTAAACCTGTAAAGCCTGTCCCCCGCCGGATGAAAATTATCATAGCTTGTTTCCATGTTGATCCATATCAGTATATAGAATACAGAGGTAAATGCAACAACGAGCCCGGAAATATTCAGCAGATGGTAGAAAAGGTTTCGCCTGAAACTGCGGAAGGTATACCTGAGAATTAAAGCAATCATGTTTCGAATTTAATAATCCTGTATTGCACTATCATCATGTTTTGTTTACTTCTTCAGTTAAAGATTGTAATTTTATGTTAATGAAATTTAAATTGGGACTGGTACTGAGTGGCGGGGGGACCCGCGGATTTGCTCATATTGGCGCACTGCAGGCCCTTGAGAAAGCGGGGGTCCAGGCAGATGTGATCAGTGGCACCAGTGTGGGATCCATCGTGGGTGCCCTGTATGCAGATGGGTACAGTCCCCCGGAAATGCTTGAACTTTTCCGGAGAAACAGGGTGATTCAATTATCCCGGTTGACCTTCTTCCGCAAGGGAATGTTGTCTTTACCGGGTCTGAAAAAGAAGATCAATAAATACATCCGGGCAAAAACCTTCGAGGAACTGAAACGGCCACTTTACGTCACCGTAACCAATCTTCACCGGGGTGAGGTGGAATATGCCCACGAGGGGCCCCTCGCCGAAAAGATTGTTGCCTCGGCAACCATACCCATCCTATTCGCACCGGTCACGATCAAACAGGAGTATTATGTCGACGGGGCGGTCATCGATAATTTCCCTGTGAAACCCATCCGGGAACTTTGTGAAAAAATCGTAGGGATTAATATCATGCCAAATAGCCAGGTACAGGAAATCCGGGGTATCAGGGATGTTGCCATGAGAACCTTCCAGCTATATGTCCATGCCATGAACAGAGACAGTTCAGCTGCCTGCGACCTGCTCATAGAGCCCGTTGACATTGCCGGCTTCGGGTACCTGGGAAGCAAACGGGGCATGGAAATGTACCGGATTGGTTATGATGCTGCCAAAAAACAGTTGGAAACATTCAAGAATTGGTGATGAAAGTCACCGCTTTAATCTCAACTGTCCCCTTAAATCCCCTATTTTTACGCCTTGTCCAGATGAGATTACATGAATCGTCCCACTACCAACGATAATTTAAATCCCTGTACTGATCTACAACGGGCCATAGAAAGGCTCGACAGCATATTTGATGCCGCCCCGGTGGGCATTGGTCTGGTCCAGGACCGGGTGCTCAGGGAAGTTAATCCATTCTTCTGTCATATGCTGGGATACACAGCGGATGAGCTGATCGGCAAGGATGCCCGTATCCTGTATCCAAGCGATGAGGAATATGAAAGGATAGGCAAAATAAAATATGAAGCCATCTCCAGGCACGGGAAAGGGAGTCTGGAAACCCAGCTGGTCAGGAAGGATGGAAAAACACTCGATATCCTGCTGAGTTCTGTCCCATTAGATCCCTCAGATCTGACTGCCGGATTGACGTTCACGGCAATGGATATAACAGGCCAGAAATGGACGGAAAAAGCCCTGGTCGATAGCGAGCAGCGCTCCCGTAACCTTATCGAGACCTCCCCCATGGGCATTTTCATTTACCAGGTAAATGAAGCCGGGGAGCTAATGCTCATCGAAGCGAACCCTGCTACGGAGAGCATCCTGGGATTTGACACAAGAAGTTATATAGGAAAAGGCATAGAAGATCTTTTCCCGAACATAATCGATACCGAACTCCCCGACAGGTATAAAAAGGCAGCGGTCACAGGTGAAAGCTGGAGTACAACTGACCTTTATTACAAGGATAACCAGATCGCCGGGGCTTATGATTTCGTGGCATTCCAGGTAGCACCCGGACAGGTTGCTGTTATGTTTTCAGATATCACAGCGCGGAAGCAAACGGAGCAGAAGTTGAAGGAAAGCGAAGAAAAACACCGGGCGATCTTTCAGAATATCCAGGATGTGTATTTCGAAATGGCCCCCGACACGACCATACTGGAAGTAAGTCCATCTGTATCAAAGATCTCCCAATACAAACGTGAAGACCTGATCGGCAAATCTATCGACCATCTTGTGGTGGATGAAAAAATCATTAATACCTTATTAAAACTGTTATTTGAGAGAGGCGAACTGAATGATTTTGATGTTCCGCTGAAGGACAGGGACGACAGGCTGCTGTATTGCTCCGTGAACATTAAAATTGAGACAGACTCGGACGGTGCTCCTATTAAAGCGATCGGTTCCCTTCGGGATATTACCGAAAGAAAGTTGGCAAGGGAACATATATCCAAGCTGGAGAGAGCCGTGGAACAGAGTCCATCCTCGATCGTTATCACGGACCTTGACGGTAAAATTGAATATGTAAATCCCAGGTTCACCGAAATGACCGGATATACAAAGGAGGAAGCCATCGGGCAGAACCCGAGCATCATGAAATCGGGTGAACATGATAAGGAATTTTACAAGGAGTTATGGGATTCCATACGTACCGGCAATGAGTGGCGCGGGGAATTTCTCAACAGGCGGAAGGATGGTACGACCTACTGGGAAATGGCATCCATTTCCCCTGTCAGGAACGATTTGGATCAGATCACACATTATATAGCCATAAAGGACGACATTACAGAGAAAAAAAACATAGAACAACAATTGCTGGAAGCCAAGGAGAAGGCTGAGGAATCCGACCGGCTGAAATCGGCTTTTCTCGCCAATATGTCACACGAGATCCGTACCCCGATGAATGCCATACTGGGTTTCTCAGAATTACTTCAGCATGAGGGAATCCAACCTGGGGACAGGCAGGAATATATCAAGTTCATCAATGACAAGGGCAATGACCTGATGAATATCATTTCAGACCTCATAGATATCAGCCGCATAGAAGCCGGGGATATGAAACTGGTCAAAACCCATATCAGGATCAACAACATGATCCTTGAGATCTTCGAACAGGTTAAAAAAGAAAAGGCCCTCAAGGGGAAAGATGAGGTCCAGGTCAGATTCCGGATCAGGGAGGATGCTGAATATTCCATCCTGTCAGATAAAAACCGCTTAAGACAGGTATTCAACAACCTTCTTGGCAACGCTTTGAAATTCACAAATGAAGGCTACATAGAACTGGGGTACGATCTCATGGATGATCATGTCCGGTTTTATGTAAAGGACAGTGGCATAGGGATCACTCCTGAAAACCAGAAAGTGATCTTTGAACGATTCCGGCAGGAAGATAATTCCTATACCAGGAAACATGGAGGAACCGGGCTGGGACTGGCCATTTCAAAACAAATCGTTGAATTGCTTGGAGGTGAGATCGGCGTGGAATCAAAACCTGATCAGGGGGCTAGTTTTTATTTCACCCTACCGCTGGAGCGAACAACCGAACCTTTGCCTTCGGGAACAAAGCTTGACCGGCCACGATACCAGAATAACCTTAAGCTGGCAAAAAAGAAGATCCTGATAGCTGAAGACGACAGCTCCAATTATATGTTCCTGGAATCCCTCCTGCGCTCCACAGGAGCAGAACTGATCTGGGCCCGCAATGGCCACCAGGCCGTTGACATTCATGCCGGGCATGATGATATCGACCTGATACTGATGGACATAAGGATGCCTGAGATGAACGGGCTGCAGGCCACCCAAAAGATCAGGAGTACCGACCAGGACATCCCCATAATCGCCCTGACAGCCTTTGCTTTTGCAGATGACCGGGGAAAATCGATGGAAGCCGGATGTACGGAACACCTGTCAAAACCTGTCAAGATCGAAGAACTGAAGAGGGTACTTCAGAAGTACCTTGGGTAAGCTTACCCTTCACCGTTCTCGCTTTTCCTTTGAAGATACTGAAGTAAATTATCCCGGTAGGACTGTCCCAGCGGAATATCCTGTTCCCCGATCCGCAGCCTGTTACCTTCCAGAAAGCGGATCCTGTCCAGGGCAATGATATAAGACCGGTGAACCCTCATGAACAGGTCCCCAGGCAGTGATTTCTCCAGGTTTTTCAGGGTATCATGTGTGGTAATGATCCCCGCGCCGGTATGGATCTTTACATAATCTCCTAGGGCTTCCAGCAAAACAATTTCTGCCATTTGAAGCCGGTATATTTTCCCATCCGCTTTGACAATAAGATAAGAGCTGTCCTCCTGTGAAGCTTCCTTAGATTTATTCACCTGCATTTCATGCCGTTTGGAAGCCTTGTTAACCGATTTCATGAACCTCTCGAAAGAAAAAGGCTTCACCAGGAAATCGACGGCATCCAGCTCAAATCCTTCAACGGCATACTCCGGGTAAGCCGTGGAAAAGATGATTTCCGGCGGGTTTTCAAGGGTACGGATCATACTGATCCCTGATAATTTTGGCATATTGATATCCAGGAATACCAGCTGTATATTCCCCTTTTCCAATATTTCTATGGCTTCAAAGGCATTGACGCAACTGGCCTTGAGATCCAACATGGGACAATCTGAAATATACTTTTCGAGAATTTCCCTTGCCAGTGGTTCGTCATCGACGACTATGCAGGAAAGGCTCATGTCAGTTCAAGCTTTAGTTTCACTTTAAAATCGCTTCCGGTATCATGGATTTCAAGCATGCCTTTTTTCGGGTAAAGTAGTTCCAGCCTGCGTTTAACATTGGCCAGGCCGATACCTGAGTTCTCGAGATCTTCAATTTCATCTACCTTCCCCTTATTGTTCTCAATTGACAGTTCCAGGTCATTCTCCACTATCTCCATATTGATCTTCACATAGCCCCCGGCCGGATCCCCTTTGATCCCATGTTTGAAACTGTTTTCCACCAGAGGAAGGAATAACAGGGGGGCAATTATCAGTCGGCCGGGGGAACCATCCCTGTTGTATTCAATCTTTGAGCGCCGGTCAGAACGCAGCCGCTGCAGGTCAATGTAATTTTCCAGAAAATCTATCTCTTTCTTCAGGGGTACTTTTTCTTCATTCGACTCGTATAGCATGTATCTCATCAGGCCGGATAATTTCAGGATGGCAGCCGGAGCTTTACCGGACTCACCCATCGAGAGCGAATAGATATTATTTAAACTGTTGAACAGGAAATGCGGATGGATCTGTGATTTTAATGCTTTCAGTTCAGATTCCACCTTCATCTGATTGATAAGCATGATCTGTTTTTCCGCCCGGGTCAGCAGGAACCAGCCTTTGGACAATTTCAACAGACTTGTCAGCGCCACATAAACAAAGACGAATTTCAGGATATCCCCGATATCGTAAAAAGAAATGAAATAATACCCCGGGAGGACCAGGTCGACCAAATGACTGAATGTGACCTGGTTGAACTGTGCGCCGGTATAGATCAGCGCAAGCAGGCAAAGGAAATAAACCAGGTACTTCCCTTTTTGAAGGACCTTTGGGATCAATATCCAGATATTCAGATATACAGCCGTGACCAGGCTCACATGAAAAAGGGTTGTATAGATATAATCGATCTTCTCCACCCTGTTGGAGGTGGAAAAGAAATTCACCAGGAAAACATAGGAAGCTGTCCAGAACAGGATATGCTGCAATGTCCTGTTCCCGGCCAGCTACAGGAAAAGCGTTCTAATGTTGGTGATGAGCATCCGGGTAAAGATTGGTACGGATTTATCTGGTTAATTTAGTAATAAGACAATTGTATATCAAATGCGTTTGAAAACATCCGGTTCCAGTATGGCATCTTCTTCATCTCCGTACTTTATGACAAACTTCTGTAATTCCCTGGTACCTGCGGTTAACAGGATGCCATTATCATGCCTGATATGGGAGATCTTGATCCTGTCCTCATCAATCAGCTCCTCCAGGTAGGAAGGATCAAAGAAAGCCAGGGAGTAGAATCTTCTGTGATCCATACCTTGGAAAAATTATTTGCCTCGACCATGTGCCAGGACAGGAAATCATGATCCAGTTCAAAATCTGCCGGGTAAAAGTTCAGGTAGTGCTGTCCGCCGAGTACCAGCATATGAACAAGGAAATCGGCTTCAAGGGTATCACCGCCATCTGCTTCAGTAATGGACAGTTTATAGGTATTATTCTTTTCGGTTTCGGACCAGTCCGAACTAAAGAAATCAGTGGTGGGCGTATAATCCAGGCGTTCAATGACCCAGATACTACCTTCTCCCGTATCCCAGGTCCCGATAATACGGTCATCGGTAACAAGGTCTTCCTCGGTATAGAGCGGGAAGAGGGAAGGAATGCAGGAACCTGCAAGCAGGGCCAGCATGGCGATCAATATAACTGTTCTTGTCTGCATTTTGCAGCCCTCAGTTAATATTCAACATGAATGACACATCTGCAGAACCGGCGAAAAGATCCTGCCGCATCAAAGTATCCGCGTCAATGAAGGTGGTGCTGTCATTGGCGAATTTGGTGATAAATTTCTGCAATTCCTCTGTCTTTGCAGTTAACAGGTTCCTGTAGTTGAGTTCAACATAGGATATTTTTATCCGGTTGGATTCAATCAGTTCCTCCAGCCATTCCATATCAAAGAAATGCAGGATAAGAGCCTGGTCAGTGAGTTCTACTTTGGCAAATATATGAGCCGGCACCAGATGCATATCCAGGAATCCATGCCTGATTTCATAGTCTACCGGGAAAAAATCCAGGTAAAGGTCATTTCCCAAATCCAAGAGATGCAGGGCAAATTCTTCCATTTTATCATCCTCCCTAACACTCAGCTTGTAGGTATAACCACTGTTGTACTGCTTCCAATCTCCGATTAACTTCTCAAAGTCCGGGTCCAGCCGCCGGATCTTCCAGTATTCATTTTCCCCAGTTTCATACAAACCTTCCAGTTTATTATCTATGAGCAGGTCTTTGTCCCGGTACAGGGGATAAAGCGAAGGGATACAGGATACTACGATGCCTGTGAGTCCCAAAATAAACAAAACAGTCCTGATTTTCATAACCTGGGTTTTTAGATTACGGGATCAAAATAAAACCAGCCTGACAGGAATAACTATTTTTTTCGACGAACAGGATGAAACAGTGGGTGAATCGATTAAAAAAGTTTTTTGATTTTGGTTTTCCCTTATTTCAGATTAACTTTATTAACGTATTAGAGTAAACCCAAAACCTGACACCATGAAGAACTTACTGCTTTTAACGGGACTGCTGATCTCAGCTTTTGCCTAGACTTCATTTCATACCACTTATCCTCCAAAAAATAAGGAAATATCCAAAGAAATAACCCTTACTATCCTTTATGACAATTATAAATATGAAGAGGGTTTTAATAACAGCTGGGGTTTCTCCTGCCTGATAGAGGGAGCAGGAGCAGGCCAGACCATCCTTTTTGATACAGGGGGAAATGATGGAAACCTGATGCACAACTTCAAGGCAGCCGGTAAGGATCCGCAAGATGTGGATATGATCATCCTCTCACATATTCACGGGGATCATACCGGTGGGCTAGCTGAGTTCCTGGAGTCAAAGACCGGGATCGATGTGTATATGCCTCAATCCTTCCCTGAAGAATTTAAAAAAGAAATTGAAAACCAGGGAGCCCGTCCTGTATTGATCAGTGATGCCAAAAATATAATCGATAATGTCTGGTCTACCGGAGAAATGGGCAGAGAGATCATTGAGCAATCGCTGGTAATACAGACTCCCAAGGGACTCGTTATCATTACGGGATGTGCCCACCCGGGGATAGAAGACATTGTAGCCAAAGCTGTTGAGATTAAGGATGAACCGGTTTTACTGGTGATGGGCGGTTTTCATCTTCTCCGTACCGGGATCGATGCGGTGGAGGTCATTGCGAAGGAATTCAAAGACCAGACTGTAAAATATGCCGCACCAACCCATTGCAGCGGGGACGGGACCATAAGGGTCTTCCAGGAAGTTTTCGGGGAACAGTACCTGAAGCTGGGGACAGGTAAGGTCATACAAACTGTTGAGCTATAGCCGGCCACAGACAGGCTTCCATCCAGCCACAGCCTGGATGAAAAGAAACAGCCCCATCCGGGTGGACAGGATTTGGCCTACTTCATTTTTTTGGTCAGCTTCTTTTTTGCCTGCATATAACTGGCAGTTCTGTTTTTCACCCTTTTCTCAATCCGGTTAAAATCACGGGCAAGGCTTCTGATTTTATTGCTTTTCTTTTTATTCTCTATGGCTGAAATAAGGTCCTTCATTATCCTGTCCCGGTTCTTTTCGAGTGAAGCTATTTCCCTTTTCTGAACTTTCAGCTTCTTAAAATCCTTTGCCAGTTTCTTTGATTTCTTCTTAGCGACAGGGGCAGATATCCCGGGAGCTTTCTCTGCGGCCGGAGTAATCGTATCTGCCGGCTTCTTTGCTGTTGGTCTGGCCGGGCCAGCGCTGGTATTGCTACCCGGTAATTGTGCCGCAGGTTTGGCAGCTGGTTTTGCAGTAGACCTTCTGGGGGTTGTTTTCGCCGGATCCGCAGCAGTCTTTGATGCTGTCACACCTGTAGCTGAAGGTTTGCGGGTAGTTGGCTTAGGTGCGGGTGTTGTTTTGGGTGTGGTTTTAGGTGCGGCTGCCGGTTTATCTGATTCGTCATTCCTTATGATATCTTCCATGATTTCAAAATATTGATTTTGTAGGATAAATGTAATCCATTTATTTATATTTAACATGTACATGCAAAAACTGCTTACATATTTCCTGGGATGCTGGCTGGCTGTGGCAGTTTCCGGACAGGTCACGGCTACTACTGATCCGGACAGTACCAGGCGGAACACAAAATTTGCAGGCTTCCCCGTACTTGGTTATTCCCCTGAAACCAGGATCATTGGAGGAGTGTATACGCAGCTATTAATGGGCGATCCCTTGCTCAGACGACCTTCTACCCTCGGTCTGAGCCTTCTGGTCTCCCAAAATCGACAGTTCTCCATAAACCTCTTTCCGGATATCTGGTTGAAGGATAATACATACCGGCTTGCCGGGGAACTCAAATGGCAATACTGGCCTGATAAATTTTATGGGATCGGGAACGATACCCGGAAGGAGGACGAGGAATATTATGTATCAAGGATCTGGGGTATTAAACTGGATATCTTACAGGCGGTCTACAGGGATTTATACGCAGGTATCCTGCTGGAAATCGAGAACAACAATATTGTTGAATATGATACCGTATCACATGCATCCCTTCCGGATGGCAGCATCCCTGGCAGCGAACATTCTACCATATCAGGGATAGGCCTGACATTGGCGTGGGACAGCCGGTCTGATATTCTTTTACCTGCTTCCGGGGCATATTGCCAATTCCGCCTGGTTTATTTTAACGGAGCCATGGGCTCTACCTATCCATATACGAAATGGATCATTGATCTCAGGAAGTACTGGACCCTGGGCAGAGATCATTTATTATTTGTCCAGGCTTACGGGAAATTCCTCTGGGGAAGGGAGGTGCCATTCCGGAATATGGCGATGCTCGGGGGCGATAAATTACTGCGCGGATATTTCAAGGGCCGGTACCGGGATCATAATATGTTTGTGGGACAGGTGGAGTACCACAGTCCCTATATCTGGCGATTCAGCCTGGTTGCCTTCGCCGGAGCAGGTGATGTTTTCCATGCTGCATCCACCCTGCAAAATATCCGCATCAAACCGGCCGGAGGTGTCGGGGTACGATTCAAACTATTTAATGACCGCCGGATGAATCTGCGCCTGGATCTTGCGGCCGGAAAGGATGACCACGGGATATACCTGGGAATCCTGGAGGCATTTTAATATTATTTTGGAAAACACTGTAAATTAAGAATCATGAAAAAAAATGTACTGTTTCTTATGCTATTAGCCCTGGCAGTTTTGTCCTGTAAAGAGAGTGAGAAACAGGTGGATCAGTTAAAAACACGGGATATTAAGGTAGCAGAGAAACTATTCGGACTTGAGTTCAGTAATGCTGAACGGGACAGTATGCTTAACTCGGTCAATCAGAACCTGGAATCCTTCAATGCCATCCATGAATTCAGCCTGGAAAATATGATACCCCCTGCCCTGGTATTTAATCCCATCCCCACTGGATTTCAGCCTGATCTGGAAAGCAGGCCCCTTGACTGGCCCCTGCCGGAGGAGGTCACTTTGCCCGAAAACAGGAATGAACTTGCCTTCTGCAGTGTGGCAGAACTTTCTGTATTGATAAGGACGGGGAAGATCTCTTCCGTTGAACTTACCCGGTTCTTCCTGGACCGTCTGGAAAAATACAGCGATACCCTCGAATGCCTGGTCACACTCACCCCCGGTGTGGCTCTTGAGCAGGCCAGGCAGGCCGATGAGGAGATTAGCAATGGAGTATACAGGGGACCTTTACACGGGATCCCTTATGGCATCAAAGATCTATTTGCTTACCCGGGTTACCCTACCAGCTGGGGAGCCATGCCCTTCAAAGAACAGGTTATTGATGACAAGGCAACGGTGATCCGCAAGCTGGAAGAGGCAGGCGCCATTATGCTGGGAAAACTTACCCTGGGTGCCCTTGCCATGGGAGATGTATGGTATGGAGGGAAAACGAGGAATCCCTGGAACCTGGAAGAGGGCTCCAGCGGGTCTTCGGCAGGTTCTGCAGCAGCGACTGCAGCTGGACTGGTACCTTTTGCCATAGGTACAGAAACCTGGGGCTCCATCGTGTCTCCAAGCACACGATGTGGGGTAACCGGACTCCGTCCCACTTTTGGCAGGGTGAGCAGGGCCGGTGGAATGGCACTTTCCTGGAGCATGGATAAGGCAGGGCCAATATGCCGGTCTGCGCTTGATTGCGGACTCGTCCTCCAGGCCATAACAGGTGAGGACCCGGCAGATCCCGGCACCCTGGATATCCCGTTCAATTATGCTCCCCTTAAACATCTGAATACCCTGAAGATCGCCTATCTCGATTATCTTTTTGACAGCGAGCAGGGCAATCGCGAAAATGACAGCCTCACCCTTGAAATATTCAAAGAGATGGGTATTGAACTTCAGACAGTCAGTCTTCCCGATGATATTCCAGTAGATGCCCTGTCCCTCATCCTTAATGTGGAAGCTGCAGCCGCATTTGATGAGCTAACCAGGAGCAAGCAGGATGATCTTCTCGTGCGCCAGGGTCGCAACGCCTGGCCGAATAATTTCAGGCAGGCCAGGATGATCCCTGCGGTCGAATACATCCAGGCCAATCGAATACGCAGCTTGCTGATCGGCCAGGTGAACAGCCTGTTCCAGGATTATGATGTGATCATCGCCCCTACTTTTGGAGGAGACCAGATGTTGATGACCAACCTGACAGGGCATCCCTGCCTGGTAATGCCAAACGGGTTCAACGAGAAGGAAAGTCCCGCAAGCATCTGCCTGCTGGGGAACCTGTTCGAGGAAGGCACGCTGATTGAGGTTGCCCGCCACTATCAGCTGGCTACAGGATTTGAAGATAAACATCCGCCCCTCTTTGAATAAAACAGACAAGCATCTCACTTTTCATCAAATAGTCAGGTTGATCAGTAGTCAATCAGGGAGTTTATTTTAAATTTATACGAATGAAATCCTCTTTTCTATACTACCTCAGATATGCAATCTTCATACTGGGTATCCAAACCTTCTTCCGCATCCTTTTCATGATCATTTACCACAGTCATGCCCAGGGCATTGAGTTCCCGGACCAGTTGATGGCCATGGTGCATGGTCTGAAGCTGGATCTATCCCTGACGGGATATTGTCTGCTTATTCCTACCCTGCTACTGTTTCTTGGAAGCCTTATTAAAAAACTCCCGGTCCGGCGCATCCTGGATGTTTACACCTTCATCATACTGCTTTTACTTGTTCCGCTGTTTTTCACGAACCTGGTCATCTACAAATACTGGAACTTCCCCATTGACATGTCCATATTTGATTATTTGAACACACCCGGGGAAATGTTTGCATCCCTGAGTCCTTGGAGATTGATCCTGGTGATTGGATTGATCATCATGGTCTTTTACCCTGTCTTTTTTATTATCTACCGGCGATGGATTTCAAAACCATTCAATGTTGAGCCTGGCATACACTGGGCTGAACCGGTATTCTATTTCTTATGTATGCCATTGTTAATCATACCTATACGCGGGGGACTCCAAACAGCGCCTATCAATACAGGGTCTGTATATTTCCACCAGGAGGCCTATGTCAACCATGCTGCCGTCAATCCTGTCTGGAACCTGGTCTATACCCTTACTGAAAACGGGAAGTTATCCCAATCTTTTAGTATTATGTCAGATACGGAGGCCAGGGAAATCATGCGGGGCATGCATAAGCATGACCAAAGTCCTTTGCCTGTCCTGAATAACGGCTCTCCGAATATCATCATCATCCTGCTGGAAAGCTTTTCCCTTCCGGTGATAGCAGAATTGAAAGGGGATAAGGATGTAACGCCCAATTTCAATGCCCTGCTCAGGGAAGGCATTTATTTTGACAGGATGTATGCCTCCGGAACCATGACAGACAGGGCCCTGGGATCCATACTGGGAGGATACCCGGGGATCCCCGGCACCTGCGTGATCTACTATGAGCAAAAAACTGAGAAAATTCCCAACCTCAATTTGCGACTCAAATCCGAAGGATATGGTTCAGCTTTTTTGTATGGCGGGGATATTGATTTTGCCCATATAAGGTCTTTTTTACTCACAGGTGGATTTGAGAAGATCATTTCCGAGTATGATTTTGACCCTTCACTTCCGCGTTCAAACTGGGGCGTACCTGATCACCTGACTTTTCAACGATTGCTGGAAGAGACAGACAAAGCATCTTCCCCATTCATGCATATCCTGCTTACCCTGTCGAGCCACACACCTTTCGATGTACCCATGGAAACGGTATTCCCGGGTAGTGATCTACGGATGAAATACCTGAACTCTATCTACTATACCGACAGGGCACTTGGAGACTTTATAAGGGAGGCAAAGACGAGGGACTGGTGGGATGAAACATTGCTTATCCTGCTGGCTGACCACAGTTGCCGGGTTGGCAACCTGACAGAACATGAAGAAAAACGTTTCAGGATCCCCATGCTCTGGCTGGGAGGGGCCCTGGCTGTCAGGGATACAGTGATCAATACATATGGCTCACAGACTGACCTTCCCTATACACTGTTTGGACAATTAAATCTTCCCCGGGAAGATTTTATATTCAGCAATGATCTACTCACAGAAAACCCGCATGCATTTGCTTACTATACTTTTCATGACGGTATCGGGTTCATCAGTGACAGCTCATATGCTGTATACAGTCTCACAAAAGATAACTATCTTATCGAAGAGGATATGAATTCCGGGAGGGACCTGAAAAAAGGACTGGCCTATTTACAATACCTGCTTGCGGATTTTAATAAGCTGTAGTTTTTATGGAGTCAGAAATATTGAAGATCCTTTTCATCATCAATCCCATTCTTGAAAAAAGGCTTGGAATGAAGGTTAAAGACCTGGTTGCAGATTCCCTTGATCCGGCCCTTTTTGAACCATCCATGGTGTATTCCGATTTTCCCGGGCATGCCCGGGACCTGGCCCGAAAAAGCCTGAACAGATACCATGTAATCGTTGCCGGAGGCGGGGATGGGACGGTGAACGAGATTGGAAGCCAGCTGATCCATTCAAAGGTAATACTCGGGATCCTGCCCATGGGATCGGGTAAAGGGCTGGCACGATCACTTGGCATCCCTTTGGATATCCGAAAAGCCATACAAACCCTCAACGACTTTAAAGTTATTGAGATAGATACGGGCCTGGCCAATCAATTCAGGTTCATCAATATTGCCGGCATTGGCTTTGATGCTGCTGTTGCCCATGCATATGCCCGAAAATCCGGCAGGGGATTTTTCACCTATGCCTTTCAGACTGCCTGGAACCTGTTCCATTATAACAGTGTTCCCGTACAAATAAAGACCGGCCGGATGGACATGTCGACCCGTGCATTCCTGCTCAGTTTTGCCAATTCCAGCCAATGGGGGTATGGGGCCCTTATCAGTCCACATGCCGACACAGGTGATGGTTTGCTTGATCTCTGCCTTTTGAAGAACTTCCCCAGGATTTTAAGTCCCATGCTGGCAATAAAGCTATTTAACGGATCCATCCATAAATCTGGATTCATCGATATACTCCATTTTAAACAGGCGGAGATATGCGGCAATGATAAATACATCGGGCATATCGATGGTGAGCCGGTCGAATTTACCACACCGATCAAAATCACAGTAGATCCTGCAAGCTTAAAAGTCATTACAGGCTCGCAGCCAGCCCATAATCATAGCAATCTCCAGAACCCGCAAGTATGATCAGGTATTTTAATGTGATGTGATGTGATGTGTTAATATTTTTTGTATATTGCCCATTGCAAAATCAGGAATCCCGGGCTCATGTCAGCAGCATCCACCAAACCGCATATACCCATATATCAGCGACTATATGATACCTACAGGCAATCCATCATTACCCAGGAACTTAAGCCGGGTACCCGGATCAATTCAATTTCTGAGATCCAGCAAAGACATTCTGTATCAAGGGAGACGGCTAAGATTGTATTGAAAAAGCTGGCAGAAAGCAAATTGATCATCCAGAAAACAGGCAAAGGTTCTTTTGTAGCCGATCTCGGACCAAGAAAAACGAAATGGGCTGTGGTGGTTCCTTTCCTTTCATCATATATTGAAAACTTGCTCGAACTGATAAAAACCGAAGCATGGAATAATAACAGGGGACTGGAACAATATGTAGACTATAATAACCCCATGGAAGAGATCCGGCTGGTTGGTGAATTGATTAATAAACGCTATGAGGCTGTCATTGTCATCCCTGTCTCAGATGAGATCAGAACTGCTGAATTTTACCGAAATCTTACATCCGGTGGCACAGTGGTAACCCTGCTGGATCATACCATGGCCGGTTCACATTTCACTTATGTAATACAGAGTTATGATCTCGGAGTGAAGAGGGCCGTAGCATATCTTGACTCGAGGACAGACAAGAATCTGCTGTTTGTTAAAAACAGGGCCTGGGCAGGTACCAACATGGTACAGGAACTTATGGAAAGAACCTTCAGGAATTTTTCCGATAGTGAAGAATCAGGAAGGAAAGCTCTGGTATCAGGTAATCTGGGTGAAATTGACAGAAAGTATATTGAACAAAATAACATTGGAGGGATATTCTGTTGTGATGACATGGATGCTGTCAGGATTATCGGCAGGCTTAAGGCCTGCGGCATCAGGATACCAGGGGATATCTCATTGATCAGTTATGGAAACACAGAACTGGCATCATTTTTTACTCCCGGCATCACATCCATTAATTGTCATTTTGAACAAATGATCGAAAAAACCATTGAAATCATATTTTCAAATTTGCATGAACAGGATAACCGGTTCAGCCAATATATTATTCAACCTGAATTAGTTGTGCGCGAGACATGAAGCAGATCACAGCCATCAGGAAAAAATAAAATAGCATGAAATATAACAAACTCGAGATTGAAAGCGCGGATAAACTGGTTTTTGGAACGGCTCCATATCCGGTCACTACCAGCAGGGGACTGGTCATCGGGGGTGGTAAGGTATATCCTGAACTCAATTTTACGCTGCCGCCCATGACCGTTAGCGAGGAAAACATGGCGGAGATCAGCAGGCATTACCGTGAGATCGTAACAGGAGCGCTGGACAGGGCCCTGCACCTTGAAAGTCCGGGCCTGGTCCTGGAATTTGAAACCCTTGTAGAAATGACCCAGCATCCCGGGATAGGCATTGAACTGGTTAAGATCATGAATGATATCTGTGAAGATTATTACCAGAAACATGGTTTGATCAGTGAGATCCGATTGACACCCAATGATCTGCGGGAGTTTGAGAGGCCACCCAGGCAGCGCAGCACAAAATTGCTGGATCCCATGATGGAGCTTTTCGAAAAGGGGGCCGAGGCAGGAGGCAACCTGCTATCCATTGAATCAACAGGGGGAAAAGAGATTTCGGATGATGCACTGATGATGTGTAACATGAAGCAGTTTGTATTCACTCAGGCAGTGCTGGGTGTCAGGGATATGCAGATGCTCTGGGAGAAGATCGTTAATGTGGCAGACCGAACCGGGCGAATACCCGGCGGGGATACCGCATGTGGTTTTGCAAATACAGCCATGGTGCTGGCAGAAAAAGGATACATCCCAAAGACCTTTGCTGCGATCGCCAGGATTGCAACCATCGTACGGTCGCTTGTAGCTTTCGAGCAAGGTGCAAAGGGACCGGATAAGGATTGCGGGTACGAAGGCCCTTTCATCAAAGCCATCGCAGGTATTCCCATTTCCATGGAAGGTAAATCATCCGCATGCGCCCATTTCAGTCCAGTCGGTAATGTAAGCGCCGCCTGTGCAGACCTCTGGAGCAATGAATCGGTGCAGAATATCAAACTGCTTAGCGGATATGCTCCGGTGGTTTCCCTCGAACAACTGGTCTATGATACGAGATTGATGAATGAGGCCATCCGGGATGGAAAGTCCACGGTCAATAAACTGCAGGATCTGTTTGCATCTTCTGACACCTATTACGATCCCCAGGCCCTGATCCTGGCACCTGTCAACGTGATAGAAATATCCAGGGAAATCGTAAAGGGCAGTAATTATATTGATGCCACTGTAAAAGGCTGCCTGAAAGCCATGGAAATTATTGAGAATGCCCTTGAAACAGAACAGCTTAAGCGGGATGAGCGGGAGGAAGTATGGATGGATACCATCAAAGAGGAACTGCTCTCCATTCCCATTGAAGAAGATACGTTTGTGGAAGAGATCCTTCCCACCATTGACAGGGATAAAATACTACTGGAGGAATATGGATTATAAACTGACCCAATGCCCAGGCTAAAGATCACCAGTGAAACCGGATCGCAGTGGTTAATCAATGCCGAAACCGGAGAGAATCTGCTCGACGTACTGACCCGGAATGGCATTAAAATTTACGCTCCATGCGGGGGCAACGGGACCTGTGGAAAGTGCAGGATATGGACCGGGGAACAGGGTACTGTATTCGCTTGCCAGACTACCGTCACAAAGGATGATGAGATCCTCCTGCCCTCTGCACTTGAAGCCAGTATCCTGGACTTCCAGCACAGGCATACCCACAAGTACCCTGTGAGTCCCGGTGCATCTGTTCAATTGTCCGGATCACCATTCGGTCTTGCTGTCGATATTGGAACCACCACCATTGTTTTATATTTTTTCGATTTCAGGAGAGAGTCCCTGGTACACATCAGCTCGATACTCAATCCCCAGCAGAATTATGGTGCCGATGTCATTTCACGGATCAACCATTGCATACAACATAGCGGTGGACTGGAAACCCTGCACATTGATCTCATTCGGGCTATTAATCATCAAATTC
>SDBS01000583.1_pt1 | contig 35732 bp, 44 predicted proteins | sample 2277091 | NCBI WGS metagenome assembly SDBS01 (sample SAMN10404972, study PRJNA504765) | marine sediment metagenome | isolation source: marine sediment core GS10_PC15, 163 cmbsf | place: Arctic Ocean: Southern Knipovich Ridge | collected 2010
TCATGCTATTGGTGTTACTATAGTTGCTATTGATGATATGACCTTTACTACTGGTACTTATTTCCTAGGGGATATTATCAGTTTTGCCGGGCATTCTCAAACGTATGTGGTTACTGCATTAGCAACTGCAGATGGTGGTGGTAATGCTAATATTACTATTCAACCACCACTAGTTGCTGCGCTAGCCGATACTGAGGCGGTTACACAGGAAGCCGATCATGTTGTTAATCTTATTTTTCAACGTGATGCGTTTGCTCTTGCTATGCGACCGCTTTCTAGTGATACGGCAGATGGTGCGCGTATTATGAGTCTGACCGATCCTGTTACGGGTTTGTCGCTTCGCCTTGAAGTGTCGCGTCAGCATAAGCAGACTGCTTGGGAGTTTGACGTATTGTTTGGTGTTCAAACTGTTAGACCGGAGTTTGCTGTCCGTCTCGCTGGCTAATACGCAACGCGCCTGCCGCTGCGCGTAGGAGTATGGGGAGGGTTGCTTGCCTCGGGCCCTTCCCTACTCCGCTCGCGCCAGTATAAAAAGGAATTAATTATTATGGCGCTCATTATTGAAGATGGTACAGGTAAAACCGATTCCGAAAGTTATGCATCAGTTGCAGAAGCTGATACGTATCATACTAATTTTGGTAACACCGGATGGGTAGGTACCACTGCAGTAAAAGAAGTTGCATTACGTAATGCGACACAATTTCTTGATACTGAATATCATATTCAGTGGAAGGGCCGTCGTGTTGATGATTTTCAAGCATTGGACTGGCCACGTGCATTTACAGAAGATGAAGATGGTTTTGCAATTGCATCGGATATTATTCCGACGAAATTAAAAAATGCTAATATCGAATTAGCTCTTAGTGCATTGACTGAATCTTTGAATCCCAATCAAGAAGCGCCTGTAGGTTCAATTAAAAGAACTTTTGATAAACTTGGGCCTATGGAATCTGAGATAGAATTTGCAGGGGGTGCTTCTCAGCAAAAAAAATATCGTAAAGTACGCGATCTATTAATTGATTTTATTGAAGGTATACGAGAACGAAAAAGAGCATAGTAGGTTAACATAGTCTAATGACTCAATTTGACGATAAATTTCTACCTTTAGCGACTAGCTTAATAGCTAAGTTTGGTCGCAATATGGACTTTATTGTTCAAAGCGACGGTGTGTTAGTAGGTCGTGAAGTTATAGGGGAAATTGAGCGTACATATACTGTATTGGCGTCACCACCCCTTGAAATGACTTCGTTAGCATCTGCGGGTATTCAGTATCTAAATGAAGATATAGTTAAAAAAGCTGATCGTTTTATTATACTCGCGGCAGAAAATCTACCCTTTACACCTGCTCTTACCAATAGAGTCCAATTTAATAATCGAGAAGCCTCTATTGTTAGTATAGTAGAAATCTTCTCGGGAGATTTCATAGCCGCCTATATTTTATTCATAAATCAAGCAATTCAAATTCCGGTCGATATATTAGCATCTATTTTTGCAACATCATTTGGTGATGGTCCCAATGGACAAATACTTACTTCTGATTTGGATAATGGGGATATAGCAGGTATTCGGGGTAATACTACAGGTATAGATGCAAAAGACCCTGATTGGGTTACAGAAGGGGCAGAATTTACACCTCCGCAGTTTTTCAAAGAAGTAGGAATAGTAAGCTCTTATAACTTTATACAGAAAACTGGTATATTCACATTATACGTGTCTTTTATAACGTTTGGTGATTCCAGTATTCAAATATTATTTAGTAATAATGACTTTGAAGCTACTGTAGGTGCTGGATTTGGTCTTCGTCACAATACAGCTACAAATCAACTTACCTGGGCTATTGCTAATGGTTCAGGACAATTTTATACCATAGTCAAGTCAGATGTAGTTGCGGATATTTTTCATGAACTAGTTATAGTGGGTGATGGAACTACTATAGAAATGTTTTTAGACGGTGCAATTGTTCCCAGAGACGAAGTTGATGTTATATTATTTCCCGTTGATTCTATACAACGTCTTTTAATTGGGATCGGCAGCTTGGCAGAAGTTAATCCATTTGAAGGTAAAATGGGTTATTGTATCATTCATGGTCTAAAACACGATGCTGAAACTATAGCCGCGCAACGTGTTGTTTATGAAGCATTAATGTTAAGTCGTGGCGTGGTGTTACCAATCTTCCAACCTATAAATACTATATTTGCTACATCTTTTGCAGATGGGCCTGACGGTCAGGTACTTACTTCTGATTTAAATGCAGGTTCATTTACAGGGCAACGAGGCTCTACTACAGGCGTAGACGATAATGATCCAGATTGGGTTTTAGAAGGTGCAAGTTTTGATGATGGGGATCAGTTTGAAAATGTTGGCAATCCTTCAGTAGATGATTTTAGTTTTATTCATACTACCGGTGTATTTACCATCTATCTAGGTTTCTTTATCGATTCCGATAGTACAGACTTCGACACTTTATTTGATACGCGAGGTGAGGGTACTGAAATAGGGGTGACTGCATTTTGGCGTAGAGATACGGGGGTATTTACCCTTATCGTAGGATATGCATCGGGTTTGACTTATGAAGTATCTTTTGCTGCTTCGGACAACTCTTGGCATGATATAGTTATTACAGGGAATAAAACAACTGTAAAATTATATATAGATGGTACTGAAATTGCCTCACCAGACGATACGGATACTATAGTTGTTGGTGCTTTAGTATCTAGTGAAAACATTCTTAAAATCGGTGTAAATAGCGGATCAGATATCAATAGACTCAAAGGTAAAATGAGTTATTTGGCTATTCATGATTCACTACACGACGAAGCAACTATAACGTCTAACCGTACCTTCTTTACGGCACTAATGGCGCAGAGAGGTGTAGTTATTCCCGTTGGTCCTGTATTTCAAACAGGTGGGTCTGTCTTCGCAACCTCTTTCGATGATGGTCCGACAGGACAGGTGCTTACTAGCGATTTGGACGGAGGTACGTTCATTGGTGAACGTGGGGACGCGTCAGGAGTTGACGGTGCGGACCCATCGTGGGTTACTGAAGGTGCGGAATTTGATGGTGGCGATAGATTTACTAAGGTAGGTAGTCCACCATCAGGAGACGTTGACGATTTTAGATTCGTTCAAGACACTGGAGTCTATACGATCTACTTGGCATTTAACTCCGACAACGTAGGAGTGCTTCAAACAATATTTGATAACAAGGACTCTTCCATTTCTCTTCCTGGTTGTGGTAGTTTGTGGAACAAGAGTGTTGCATCGTTCGTATTTGCTGTCGTAAATAGTGCCCCAGCCTTCTATGTAGTAAGTATCGCAGCTGCTGCTAGTACGTGGCACGGAATCGTAATCGTAGGTGATGGATCGGATTGTAAACTATATTTGGATGGATCTCCAGTTGCGAGTCCAGATGATTCAACTGCTATTATCCTTGCGGCTGCTATTGCGAGTAATGACGTTCTTAGAATTGGAAGAGGTAGCGGAGTTACGCTAAACAGTTTTGATGGTAAAATGGGATATTGCAGTATTCACAATACAACCCATGATGAAGCTACTATAACAGCGCAGAGAGAATTTTTCACCGTGTTAATGCTTGATCGAGGGGTTGTTATATTGGCATGATTAGATTATATTTTTATCAACCGAAGTAGTTGCAAATGGCAAAATTAAGCGCTAGCTTAAGTAGATTTAACAGAGAACTAAAAGAGTTTACGGATAAGCGTGTGCCTAGAGAAATTATTAAGATACAACGTAAAATTTCTTTAGAAGCATTAAAACGCATTGTCTTACGTACACCGGTTGATACAGGGCTTGCACGAGGTAATTGGCAATTAACAATAAATAGTCCTACAGATGCTAAGTTAACTAGAATAGATCCATCAGGTGGAGGAGCAATTAATGCAGGTATAAATAGTTTAGCTAATCTACCTCCCTTTGCGACAATTTACATTCAAAATAATTTAGACTATATTTTAAATCTTGAACAGGGTTCAAGCACACAAGCTCCGCAGGGTATGGTAGCTATAACATTGGCTGAATTACAAAGTACGTTTAGATGACTGGTATACACGATATTAATTTGGCAATTGATGCAGCGTATGATACGTTACCGGCTAATATTACAAATAATACTGTACGTGATAATGCAAATGTTCAACCGCCGAATGATCGTAATACTATTGGAATTCGCCTTACAATATTGCACGGCGACGCTAATCAAGTAACTATAGGTTTACCGGGCAGGCTACGTAGTACAGGCACTATAATGGCAATGGTACATGGACCTTTAGAAAAAGGGGACAAGGACGTAAATTTAATCGCGGAACAGATAGCGGCTAAGTTCCGTTGGCGCACCGTTGGCGGTTTTGTAAGGTGTTTAACACCTAACGTTAGCGGGGGTAGACGGGATGAGGAGCTTGACCAGTGGCGAGTTGACGTAGCTTGTCCTTTTTTTGCAGATGGAATAGTAACACCGGAAACATCTACATAAGGAAATAAAAAAATGAGTGATGCAAATAGAATCCTGATGACCTATTCTCGGAAAGACCTTGCGGGTGTTTCGCTTGGTATTATTGATGAGGGTAAAAAGACGACTCTTACTGATGAGTCATTCCAGCAGACTACCGATAGTATTAATAGTACGTCTATTAGAAATGATCGACAAACTCGGGATGTAGTCCGTACATCAATTAATGCTGAAGGCGACCTTAATTTTGAATTAATTTGGTCGGAGCAAGATGACTTTATGGAGAACGGCCTATTCTCTGTACCGTGGACGGGACTTAAAGAAACGTTTACTGCAACTGATATTTCATTTGCAGCAACGGATACGATAACGTCATTAACTGGAACAGCTTTCGATAACTTTGCTGTTGGTGATCTTATTACTGTAACTGGTGCTTCCAATGCTGAGAATAATGGCAATATGCGTATTCTCACCCAATCAAGTACAGTATTAACTGTTGAAGGTCGAACACTTGTTACGGAAGCGGCTGGTGCTTCGGTTACAGTTGAAGATACCTTTAATCTGCCCGTACCCGATGTTAGTGCTTCCGATATCACAGCAGTTGATGCAGGTAACTTGATTCAAAGTGCAACTACACTGGCATTTACTGATTTTGAAGTAGGTGCATGGGTGTTTATTAGTGGTTTCTCTAACGCTGCGAATAACGGCTATGCCCGTATTGCGGCTATTCAAGATGATGCAGGTGTTGAAGATGAACTTGTACTTGAGGAAATTGATCTAGTTGATGAAGCTGCGGGGCCTGCCGTTGTTATTAAAGTATCATCCTTTGTTACTAATGGTACTACAAGAGTTGCCTATGATTGGGAAAAAGAGTTTGAAGACCTTCCGAATGCCTTTGCCAAGTATAACGATACTTTCCTTAATACGTTTGCGTTAGATATTTCGGCGGAATCAATCCTTACCGGTGCTGCCGGATTTATGGGCGGTGATGTAGAATCTACTTCTAGCACGCGGTTTACTTTCGGTGTTATAGAACCCGGAATTGATCCCGTTATTAATGCTGTTGATGATGTACCTCTTATCATTGAAGGTGGCGGTGTAGCCGGTTTTGAAGCAATTTCCGCAGCTTTTGCATTGACAAATAATCTACGTAAGCAACCTATTATTGGTCAGCTTAAACCAAAAGATTATGGGGTCGGTAAGTTTGAAGTTACAGGAACACTTACAGCTTATTTTGAAGATCAAGCTGTTTTCGATAAATATCTTGCGTTTACTAACTCGTCACTCTTTATTATCATCGAAGATATTAATGATATGCGTTATCTTATTGAGATTCCGCGTTTGAATTATACTTCCGGTGCTCGTGTTGCGGGTGGTGAAAATACGGATATTATCGCTGATCTTGCATGGACAGCCTTTATTCACGAGACACTAGGGTTTACGATGCGTATTCATCGCTTTGCCACATAACTCATATTTATAAAACGATATCCTATTTACAATCGGGTAGATGGGATAGTCGTTTTATAGAAAGGAATTAACAATATGGCCGATCCATTTCGATCGCTAGTTAGTGTACTAGATGTTCTAAGAGGGCTTCATCCTGATGCCAATATAAAGCATATTCACGGTATTAATGCAGATGTAGATATTGCGGCAGCTGAGGATATGTGGATAGTTGGAGGTGCCTATACTTTTCAACCTTCTGCTGCTGCTATGTTTATTAGTAGTTCAGAAGTAGCTGATGGACAAGTAGTTAAAATTACTTATCTTGACGCTAATCATCGTGAAAACACCATACTTGCAACTCTAAACGGTCGAACGCAAGTTGCAGTACAGGCTAATATTACTGCTTTACGTGTTAATAAATTCGAGATAGAAGACTCTACCGAGCCAGTAGGTACTGTATTTGTTACACATGCCGTAGCTCTTACATTGGGTGTACCTGATGATAATACTAAAATTTTATCTGCTATACGTCTTAGTGATAATATCGCCCATCAATGTATTTACACTGTACCGAAAAATAAACGTGTTTCAGTGCTAAGCCTTGAAGGGGGTAAAACTGGGGCAGCGGCTAATGTAGCGTTTGCGTTGCGTGCCCGTGAAGATGGTAGTGTTTTTAAACGCTTTGATACTACTAATCTTACAACTGGTGGTGTAGGAGCACAACCTCGCGTGGCGCATATCTTCCCTGAGAAAACGGATATTATCGTACGATGCGAGAGTACTAGTGTAGATGACTCGTTTGTATTTTCAAGTCTATTATTGTTTGAAGAAGTTTCACAAAGTACATAAAGTTTTTATCAACCGAAGTAGTGGGATTATATCCCTTAAAAAAAGGAAGCGGCAATTATGGGTACACTAGGTAATTTTAAAACTGATCTTAAAAAAGCACATGAAGATGGTGCGGAAGTTGAAATTGGAAAAGGATTTTTTATCACGCTACTGCGTCTTCATAATCCGGCTTATCAGGCGTATCTTCATCAACATATGCAGGGTAAAGCTAAACGTCTTACTAATCAAGATTGGGGTGCTTTGGAAGAAGCTAAACCTGTTCTTAAAAGAGCTGTTGCCATTACAGTTGTAAAAGATTGGCGTGGTATGACGGATAATAAAGGAAACGAAATCCTTTATTCAGAAGCTAAAGCAGTTGAAATTTTAACTGACCCAGCATATGAAGACCTTTATGATATTATTTTAGATTTGGCTGGTGATGCCTCAACATATCGCCAAAAAGCATTTGAGGAAGACGCGGGAAACTAACAGAGTACCTTAATTGGAAATTAAGGTACGATACTAAATATCATCGCGCATTAGCGAGAAAAGGTAAAAGAACAGGACCAGAGCAACCGGAACTTGCTTTTCATCTTGTATATGTTTGGGAAGTTTATCATAAGTTACATAATCGTAGACCTCAAGGATATGGTACTTATCCAATTCAATATTCTGAGATTACCGCGTTTATGAATATTTACGGTATTAAACCAGAGGTGCGTAGAGATTTAGTAAGCATGGTTGTTAAACTTGATAATGTAAGTATAGCTTTTGCAGACGAAAAAGGTAGAAAACAAGACGAAGATAAAAAACGTAATAATATGCTTTCTGAGACAAAACAAAAAGAACAGGGTAAAAAGCGTTGGACACCCCGTAAGAAAATACAAAAACAAGAGTAATTGTATATGCCGACACTTGTATTTATTATAGAAGCTTCCCGAGCAAAAAAGGGAGCCCGTGACTTTCAACGTGCTGCTAAACAGGTTCGTGGAAGTGCTAGTAGTGCGGCAGCGGGTCTGCGTAATATGCAAATGCGCATGAATTCTGTAGGAAAGACTTCATCGTTATTACGCGGTAGCTTAGGTAAATTGGTTACGGGTTTTGTTGCTTTTAAAGTAGTGTCGGACGCAATTAGGGTTTTTGCTAAGTTTGAAGAAACTATGGCAGCTTTGCGCGGAGTTGCCATACGTACTACTTTAACTCTTGAAGAACAAGGAGAACAATTCGACGCGCTATCGGCGAAAGCTCGTGAATTGGGTGCTACTACTAGATTTACGGCCGCAGACGCTGCGCAAGCTCTTCTTAATCTAGCGCGAGCCGGTTTTACTGCAACTGAAGCTATTGCTGCGGTACCTGCAACGCTCAATCTTGCGGTAGGTGCTATGATTGGTTTAGGCGAAGCAAGCGAATTTACTGCAAATGCAATTAGGCAATTTGGTCTTCAAGCTAGTGAAGCAGAGCGCGTGGCTGATGTATTTTTGAAAACTTCTAATCGTGCAAATACTACAGTTACAGAGCTTGCTGATGCAATGAAATTTGTAGGTCCGGTTGCAGGTGCAATGGGAATTTCCATGGAAAATACCGCAGCAGCAATCGGCGTGCTTGGAGATAGTGGTATTAAAGCTACTATGGCAGGGACAGCGTTGCGAGGTATATTTGCAGCATTGTTACAAACTACACCAAAAGCAGAAAAAGCATTAAAAGAAATGGGGCTTACTATTGGTGAATTAGACCCCACTATGCAATCTATTGATGAGATTTTTAGGAAATTTTCTGATGCAAGTATTACAGCGGGACAAGCGGTTAGGATATTTGGCCGACGCAATGTAGCCGCAGCTTTAGTTATGACTCGTAATGCGAGTAAAATTGAAGAACTAACCCAGACAAATAAAGACGCTCGTGGTGAAGCTCAACGAATGGCTGATCTTGTTGATGATACTTTGATTGGTAGTTTTAAGGCTTTACGTTCGGCTATTGAAGAATTATTTATATCAACCGGAGAACAGGGTTTAGCTAGTGGGTTAAGAGACCTTGTTGATTCTGCTACTCTAGTAATTCGTTCATTATCTGGAATGGATATTGGTACATCTAAGGTTGCACGTCAGGCGGAAGTATTCGCTAATAATCTAAAAGCGGTAGGTTCTGCAATTGGAGCGTTAACTCCAGTAGTGTTAGTTTTAGTTGGAGTTGTTGGAACATTGCGTATAGCTATGACTGGATTAACTCTTGCCAATCCATTTGGAATTTTAGTATTAGCCGTTGGTGCATCTATTGCAGCTGTCAAATTATTTGTTGAAAATACAGATGTATTCGGAAAACGATTTAAGGTTACATGGAGTGAAGTTATTACGGGTACTATTGATGCAACTATACAAGCACTTCGTGCATTAACAGGAGATCAAGGGCTTAAAACTTCTTTCGAAATTCTTGAAGAAGAAGGAAATAAACGTTCAAAAGCATTATTAAATGCGGTAGATCGTCTTAATTTTGCTAGAGAAGCACTTGAAAGAAGCCGTGTTAGAGAAGCACCAATTAAATTAGATTTGTCTGCAGCCGAATCTGAACTTGCAAGCCTAGAAAAACGTCAAAAAGAATTATTAGAAAAGTTTAGAGGTACATTAGGCCCCATAGAAAGAGGTGCGGCCGGTCGACAATTAAAAGTATTATTTGAGCAGATAGAAGCCGCTAGAAAACCAGTTTCTAATCTTCAAACTCAAATGGTATCCCTTTCAAATACTACATCCCGAGCTGAAAAAGAATTTGAAAAGGCATCAATTGCATTTGAGAAATTTAAAAAATCTGTATCGAAACCTGATGAACTTACAAAAGCACAGGCTGCTTTTGATGAAGCCAATGCTGCACAACAAAAAGCTGCATTAGCCGCTTTAAAAGAACAGCGTAAAGCTGAAGTAGCAGCGGAGGCGGGTATAACAGCCCCCCTTGAAGATGATAATGAATTTGTAACGCGTATCAATAAAAATAGAGAAGCCTTACGGGCATTTCTCAATGAACAAGAAGCACTTTCTGAAGCACTTTTAAAAACTGATAGAGAAAATCGTAACCAAGCATCTAAGCAATTAGATAGTATGCTTCAAAGAATAGAAGCTGAAACCGCAATGGTTGGCTTGTCAGCCGACGCTAAACGCCGTGCATCCTTTGAAACACGAGCATTAACAATAGCAGAAAAAGAATTTGGAGAGGGTACAACGTCAGCCAAGGTTAGAGTTGAACAACTTACTACAGCTTTAGATATACTTCAAACTAAACAAGCAAAATTTGAAGGTCAAAGAGCTATTGAAGAAATGAATGCCAGTCTTAATAGGCAACGTATAACATTGAGTATGACTGCTGATGAACAAGAGCGATATAATACTTTGATAGGGCTTGGTCCTGAGTTACTAAAGGCATTCGGCGGTAACGTGGAAAAAGCTGATGCAAGAATGAAGCAATTTAATGACGAATTGAAACGGATTCAAGAGGCAGAAAAACTAGTTGAAATAGGTAAAGCAATTGGTACTGAGTTTGGAAATGCTTTACAAGGCCTAATTTTTGATGCAAAGAATTTTGGAGAGTCTGTTCAAGATATGCTTGTAGCCCTTAGTAAATTAGTATTTCAAATGCTTATTACTAAAGCAATTTCGGAAGCATTAGGTGCTGCTTTTAGCGGTCTAGCTGGAGGTGGTGGTAGTCCGTTTGTTGCTCAGGGGGGCGCAATTCCTGATATTATACCCTCTGCAAAAGGCAACTTATTTGATCGTACAGGTGTAAAAGCATTGGCTAATGGGGGATTTTTAGACCGACCTGCGTTTCTACCTCTTGCTGGTGAGGCAGGCCCTGAATTTATTATGCCTGCGGTCCGTACAAGTGGCGGCGAACTAGGCGTCCGGGCAATTGATGGTGGTGGGGGTAGAACTGTAAACGTTAATATAACTGTACAGGCTACAGATTTAGATAGTTTCCGTAAATCAGAACCCCAGTTAGCAAGCGCTGCCGCTCGCATTGTGCGGAGGGTTGATTAATATGGGATTTCACGAAGTAAGATTTCCTGATGATATTAGCTACGGTTCTTCTGGCGGGCCTGGTTATTCTACGTTTATTCAGAGTGTCGATTCTGGCGCGGAAGAACGCATATCAAGATGGTCACAAGCTCGTCATCAATACGATGTATCTTATGGTATTCATAATTACACCGAATTGGCGGCGGTACGGACCTTTTTGCATGCTCGACTAGGCGCAGCTTTTGGTTTTCGATTTAAAGATTATCTAGATTCTACTAGTACCGTTGATGGCATTGCGCCTGAGTTAGACGGAGGTACTACACCTGCTAATGATGATGTTGAAATTGGTGTTGGTGATGGTAGCCAAACACAATTTCAATTAATAAAAAAGTATACTAGCGGGCCTGTTGCAAAAATACGCACCATAACTAAACCGGTTGCCGGTACAGTATTAATTGCAGTTAATGGAGTTGCTCAGGTTGAAAGTGTTGATTTTACTTTTGATACTACAACTGGAATTGTAACGTTTACCGTTGCACCTCCGCTTGATGATTCAGTTACGGCAGGTTTTCAGTTTGATGTACCTGTTCGATTTACATCATCAATAGATTCTCTATTAAGTGTTAATGCTGAAAGTTTTGGTCTCGGTGGAATCGATTCAATACCTCTTGTCGAAATAATTGATGAGGGCGAAAGAGCCGACGAATTCTTTTTCGGAGGCGCGACTAACCACGGTGTAATAACGGTAAATCATCAGCTTTTATTTAGTGATGGTAGAGTACAAACATTTGTTCCCGATCCTGGTCTTGAAATTGCAATGCCAGAAATTACGGATGAGCTTGCTACAGGCGGTGTATATGTTTATATATTTAATGATTCAGTTAACTCGGTTGATTTAATTACTTTTGGTGGTACCTTAATTACCACTATTGCAGCCGGGGTTACTGTTGCTGTATTGCTTTCTAAAGATTCAGTAGATGTAGCTACGTGGCACGCTATATAACATTATATACAATGGTTATATCTAAAACAGCTTTATCATATTTCGGAGGTGCATTTGAACAGCCTGCTATGGCTGCTAGTCGTATTCTTACTCCTTTTTCACCGAGGTTACAAGTCTTAACACCTACTGTAGATAATCTATCTTTGTTAATGCCTGATGCACGAAAGTTAAAATTAGGTGGAGAACAATTTTGGGTGATTAATAAAAGTGCTGATAAAGCCTTATTTCTTAAAGATAATAGCGATGGTCTAATAGTCAATCTCTTAGCGGGAGAAGGCACAGCATTACTACTATATGAGCAAGATATATTTACACCGGATGATTTAACTAATGTTGCCGCGTGGTATAGATTTGGTTCTGACCATACTATACGAATTTCGGGCCCTGATTTATTTCTTACGGATTGGGACGATCAAGGTCCGGGTGGTCATGATCTTACGCAATCACTTGCAGGAGATCAACCGAAAATTGGTGATGATGCAATTGAGTTTGATGGTATCGACCATAATATGACTACACCGGCTCATCCTGATTTTGGCTTACTCAATGGATTTGCTATTTTTACTATTTTAGATACTACGGAAACTGCTACTAATAGAATAATTGCCTCTAAATGGTTAGGTGGCGGTAATACTGAATGGATATTGCAATCTCGACACTTTACGGGTGCAAATGGATGTTCTTTTGTTATAAGAAATGCGGCAGGAACAGCGAATTTTCAAATCGAAGGGGGACAAATTAACGATGGAAATTTACATTTAGTTCAAGCTATTTATGATGGTGTAGACGTAAAGTTGCGTATTGATGATATCACCGAAGTTACGGCTTCTGCTCCTGATTTCCGTGCATTTCAAGCAGGAGTTGACGTGCATTTAGGTAGTCTTGATACTACCAATAATCCTACGCAACAGAATCAGCGTGAAATGTTAATTTTAACACAAACGCCTACAGAGGCAGAATTAACAAATATTCGTAACTACTTCGGTGCTAAATATGGGGTAGCCATATAATGGTTTCTAATGCTGGAAAATGGACTTTTAGTGCTCCTAGTGTAGTAGGTTCGGCTTCGGATTATGTACCGGATCAAGAATGGTTGATGGATGAAGGTACGGGTGATGCAGAAGAAAATAGAACCGGTACTAATCCTTATGTACAATTCGGTACTTCATGGCTAACATCACCGACGCGTATTGATATTGAAGGTACCGAACGTAATGAATTACCTTTTTCACCAACACCCGATCCCCCCCTTAATTCGTATTGGAAAATTTTAGATGGGTGGGAAAGCTTTGTTCAAGTACTTATGAAAAGTGACTTAGATAATCCTACGGATTATCGTCCTGTTGTAGTAGAAAAAACTGATGGGACTAATGAAACAGGCCGTTTGATGGCTATTGGACGTACAACGGGTACCGGTTCCAGTCGTAAGGCATCATTCTTTAGTGGTAGGTCGCCCCATTTAGCATCACCGCTGTTAACTAATTTTAATATTACCTCTACTTCGGATGTATTTGATCAAAATTGGCATGTTGTACAGGTAAAACTTAAAATAACTAAGAATGGTGTTCAATGGGATATGGAAGCTCGATTGGCTGTTGATGGTGTACAAGAAGCTACTGCTTCAATAGTAGCTGCTTCCCCGGCAATTAATACGCAACGTGTTCTTATAGGTTTTCCTGCACTGTTTCTTGGTCCTAATCGATATGACGGTGCAATTGCCGGGCTGGATCGTAAAGCTATTTTTGATGTTAATTTTGTACAGGCTTATGAATTCATGAAGGAAAAGGCTGTTGCTAAAGGTATATCAACTCTTCCATAGTCTATTATGCTTACATTACCTGTACCACTATCTGGCTTGTTAAAGAACACAACGCATCGTCTAGTATCGTTGTTCAAACTTACTCGCACTGATGGTATACAATTCTTTTTAACTAACCATAATAAAGAGTTACGATTTGACGGAGAACTTTATACACCGATGGGCGGTTTTTCTGCAAGTGCTCAGGAAAAACAAGGTGGAGTAAAGGTACAGAATTTTACTGTTAGAGGTCTTTTAGACTCAACAGCAATTACTTTTGAAGACTTACACGATGGCCGCTATCTTAACGCACAAATTATTGAATCCCTTGTAGATTGGAAATATGTATTTGCTGGTGCTTTTGATACTCGTGTATATTCTATAGCAGACCTTACCTTTACTAATGGTTATTGGGAAGCACAAGTAGAGGGTATTACACGAGAGTTACGACCTAAAAAGGGTGGCTTATACAGTCGGCCTTGTGATTTTATATTAGGCGATAGTGATTGTAGAATTGATATTTCTTTATTTACTACTTTCGGCGCAACTGTAGGTACACCGGGCACTGATAAACGTACTAAATTTTCTAGCGATCTTACCGAAGCTGATGGTATTTTTGATGGCGGTACTCTTACGTGGTTAACAGGAGTTAATATAGGCTTAACAGCCGATGTTAAAGACTATGTTAATGCGGGCGGTGAAGTAAGACTTCAAGTACATACTCAAAGGGATATTTCAACCGGAGATACTTTTGATATTGTACAAGGATGCCTTAAGGAAGCTATACGAGATTGTAAAGACAAGTTTGATAATTTAGTTAATCATGGTGGGTTTCCGTTTATACCTGGTAGTGATTCTATGTATAGAAGGCCTTCGCCAATATGACGACTAGAAGCGATATTGTTAATAAAGCTCGGGAATTTATCGGTACTCCTTTTCATCATCAAGCGAGATTAAAAGGTGTTGGTATTGATTGTGTTGGTTTGCTTGTATGCGTAGCAAAAGAACTTGAAATACCTGTTCAAGATCACAAAATATATACAAGTAATCCTGATGGTGTTACTCTTAAAAAAGAACTTGATGCGGCGTTGGATCAAATTGATATTGTAGACGCTGTTTCAGGTGATATGTTAGTATTCTGGTACACAAAACGAGGGTTCCCTCAGCATGTGTGTATTAAAACTGATATTGGAATAATCCACACACATCAAACAGTAGGTCGGGTTGTTGAACATTTACTAGATTCCACATGGCAAAGACGTGTATTACACGCCTATAAATATCGCGGTATTGTATAATGGCTCAAATTGCACTTACGGCCGTTGGCGCAGCAATAGGCGGTCCTGCCGGTATTGTAGTAGGCCTTGTGGGCTCTATTTTTGGAGCTATTTTAGATCAAACTGTTATTTTTCCTGCCGTTTTCGGTCAAGAAAATATAGAAGGCCCGCGTCTTGACGATCTAAAATTACAAACTGCTAGCGAAGGTAGTCCCATATTATTTTGTATGGGGCCCGAACAGCGTGTAGCGGGTACTATTATTTGGTTTGGAAATAATGGAGAAATAATCGAAGAAAAGATTGAAGAAGGTGGTAAAGGCATGGGGCCTGTTCAAACTACCTATCAATACTTTGCCAATATGGCCGTAGGTATTTGTGAAGGTGAAATCAATGCTATCAAAAAAATATGGGCTAATTCGGTTGTTATCTATGATGCTACACAAATTTCAATTGATAACACTAGCACATTATTTGTAGTAGACCGTTTAGGTGCAGAGCCAAATATTCGTACGTTTATTCGATCGTTATCGGGCGGGCCTGATTTAACCCCTTATAAATCAAGTCAAGATGCCGTCATTTCAGGATTTGTTAATAGTGAAAATAATGGTACTTTTAAAGTTATAAACACCGAAGATTTAGGCGGCGGTGTTACTCGGATACGTATTTCTAATGAAAATTCAATTGGAGAAGGTGCTGGGGCTTCGGTTACAATAACGCAGACACCTATGGTGTTCGATTCTGGCAAAATTGATGATATTAGATTTTTTACTGGTTCTGCTACACAAGTTGCTGATCCGTTAATTGAAGCCGAAGAAGGTGTAGGAAACGTTCCCGCATTTCGGCAAATAGCTTATGTAGTATTTGAACGTATGAGCCTCACAGGGCTAGGCTTTGGTTCGTCTATTCCTCAACTGCAATTTCTTGTAGAAGCGGACCCCCCACCTTTTACTATAGCATCGGCAATAGGTAGATTATGTGTACGAGGTGGTTTAACAACAGATCAATTTGATGTTACTGGTATTACAGGTAACTTACGTGGTCTTCCTATTTCTGGCCCTACTTCGGTTGCACAAATAATTGAACTTATTCTTAACATCTTCGACAAAATAGTAACAGAGTCAGATGGTGTATTAGTATTTAGAGATAGAGGTACTGAGAGTTCTATAGTTATACCTGAATTAGCTTTAGGAGCGGATGAAAATTTTAGGCATCCAGATACACCACCCCTTTTAATCACCGAAATACCGCATACTCAATTGACAAATGAAGTTAATATAAGCTATGTAGATGCATTAACTGATTATCAACAAGGAAACCAACGTGAAAAGCGTATTAATGCTATTTCGGATGTAATCTCTACTATACAATATGCAGGTACCTTAACGGCAGATGAAGCACGAGATATAGTTAAGCGTCGTTTATATGCCGCATATGGTGAAAGACAATCTGTTAAGTTTAATCTTGCTACTAGTTTTTTATCAATACAAGAAGGCGATATCCTTAAAGTAAATCATAGAGGTCAGTTATACTTTGTTAGAGTAACTAAAATTACTCGTGGTAATAACTTGTTACATGAAATAGAAGGCGTCGTTACATTTATTACTAGTGGCGAAGAAACTCCTGATACAACCTTCCTTGAACAAGTGTCAGTTGTAGAAGAGACTAGTGTTATAGTAAAAGATATAACAGTAGCTGCTTTTCTTGATCTTCATATACTTGAAGTTGCTCCGTTACGTGATGACCACGTTGACAAAGCAGGTTTTTATTTTGCTCTTGTTAGAGCAGACGTAACTAATCCGTGGGTAAGTGGTACTGTTTTTACTAGTCTAAACGATATAGATTATGTTTCTTTCGCGCCGGTTGCTACGGAAGGAAACGCAGGACGTACATTAACTGTACTTGCTAATGGTCCTATAGGCTTTTGGGATTTTGAAAATACTGTGCAGGTAGAATTAAGCTCCGGTAATTTAGTTAGTAAATCAGAAGCTGAGGTGTTAGCGGGGGCTAATCTTATATATATCGGCGGAGAAATTATAGCTTTCCGTGAAGCTACACTAATAGCCGTTCGTCAATACGAACTAACTGGTTTACTACGTGGTTTAAGAAATACCGAAGCGGCTATGACGACTCATGTAGTAGAGGAAATCGTTACTAGATTAACTTCTAACCTAGCATCCTTTGCCGATATAGGAATTTCTAAGATTGGTGCTACGCGTCATTATAAGGGTGTTAGTGCAGGCGGTGTAGTTGCCGATGCTGAAACACGAACCCTATCTCCCTTTACGGGAGCAACTCTTATACCTTTTAGTCCTACTCAGGTTCGCGGTGCTAGAGATCAACCGCAAAACAATCTTACTATTTCTTGGATGCGACGTGACCGCGCCTTTGAACGTATTTTGGGTGGACAGTTTACACCATTATCTGAGACTTCAGAAATATATGAAGTTGATATTCTCGATGCTCCGGGGGGTACTGTGTTACGTACTATCTTAAATATTGTACCTCCATTTTCCGGTGATAGACCGGAAACTCTATATACTAAATCACAACAAGAAGCAGACGGTTTAACTCCTGGCGATCCTGTTGATATAGAAGTGTTTCAGCTTTCAAGTGTAGTAGGTAGGGGACGCCCTGCCGCAGTTACGGTGTAATAGTATGCCAATTCGTAAGTGCAATATAGGTAATAAATCAGGATATAAAGCCGGACCTACTGCTAAATGTTTTACAGGTTCAGGATCAAAAGAAAAAGCTAAAAGACAACTTAAGGCTATTAAAGCTAGTCAATCAAGACAAGCAAAGAAAAGAAAAGGTAAATAACTTATGGCTACTGATACTCCATTTCTTGAATTGCGTCGTATGGATGAGGGACAGGCTACAGCCGAAGTTCTTCATAACGAGTCAGTAAACTTTATTGATGCGTTAATGCGCAAAGCAGTTATTAGTGTTTTATCAACACCGCCGGGCGGACCATCGGAAGGCGATGTTTATTTAGTAGGTGCTGGTGCTAGTGGTGTTTGGTCCGGTGAGGATGACAGTATTGCATTTTTCTTCGCAGATTGGTTTTTCTTTACACCAACTGAAGGTTGGACAATTTGGATTAACAACGTTAACGATCGATTGGTATTCGATGGTGCCGCTTGGGTAGGAGCAGTTACAGTTAATAATCTTACGGATGATTCGGGTGGTTCTAGTGGTGGGGATACAATTGCTGCTGTACTTGTTGCTATTACAGACCCTGCTGATACACCTGCTGATGCTGACGCATTGCGTGATGATTTAGTAATTAATACTATTCCAGATATTGAAACTGGTTTGACAGATTGTGCTAATGCTATAGCTACTCTTGCTGCAAAGGTAAATGCTTTGCAAACGGAGTTACGTGTTAAGCACGGGCTTATTAACTAATAATATTTATAACCACCGAAGTAGAGCCAGCCAGGCCCGGACGCTGCTAGGCCCGGATTTGGCTGAGTAGTAAAGGCCCAGACGGTCCGCGATCCGGCCTTAAAACGAATCCTCGCAAGCCGAAATTCTGGGCTTTTTATCATATAAAAGTGTACTCATCACTATACTTGTTCCTAGCTTAATCTAAGATATAATCAGTGAATTTTGTATTTGTACGACTTTTAAAAGTCTTTACATCGTAGATACAATCAAAAGGTTTATCGTACATTTCGGTAGTCTTGGTTGTAAAACGTTTAGTTTTATCTATACGTTTACTAAAAGCAAATCTTCCTAGCAACAACGCCTCACATGTATCATGGGGTATTTTTTCATCGATATCTCGCCCTAAGTTTTTTAGATACCGATGGGCTCTTTCAACCATTATAGGCTTCTTAACATCACCTTTCCATGCCATCGGAGTTACACCCCATATACTATGCACATTAGGTTTATTGTATAGTATGCCAATAAGAGCACCTACGAAGTAATAAAGTTTTTGAATAGCTTCATTATCTTTACTTGCCATACCTCGTTCGTTAAACCAGTTAGTAGGAAGTTCGATAATAATATCTGCACTCTTCTTAACTGTCATAACAGGTTCTAAATATCGCCATAAATCATCGGCTAGACTAACACCTCGTTGATGATAACTTCGTGCTGTTATTCTGGCTAAACGCGGTCTAGCTACACCAGCTAAAACAAGTGCCTTACTTTTTTTAAACATAGCGTATCCTAACGATCTAAGACTAGGGTCTATAGCTATTAAGTAGTCTGAACTTGTGGTTCTTGTTTCTGACACTGTAGCGCCTTACGAGTATAAGTTTCTGGTTTTAAAGGCTCATCGATATCAACTTTGTCTGCCCAATTTGTATATGATATACAACAATTAGCTTTCAGAGGAACTAGATAATCTTGTTCCGTTTCATTCATAATACGATAAAACTCAGGTACAAGATCGGGTACAGCTTTTTCGGCTACTTCTATAACAACTTCATCGTGGATATTCATTAACACCGTAGCAACATCGCTTAACCCGTTAGCCTCTATACACTCTCCCAAATCAACCATACGTGATTTAATCTCATCTGCTACGGTGCTTTGGCACAATCTATTTACTGCCATGTATCCCTGATCTTTATATAGATAATGACGTCTACCGTGTATACTTGTAACATATCCATAATCTTCTAAATACTCATACAAATTCCCTTGCAAGGTTGTAAGGCTAGGGAATTTTTGTTGAAGTTTACGTTTTAGTTGTCCAGCTTCATATATTGAACAATTTATGGTAGTTGCTAATTTTTTAAGCCCTGCGCCATATATATAACCAAAGACAACGCCTTTAGTTTTACGTTTAAGACCCGGTGTAACTTCACCATAAATATGACGACAAAAACCATCATGGATACTTTCACCAGTAGCGAAAATATCAATCATAGTTTGATCTTTTGCATAGTGTGCAAGCACTCTCATTTCAGCTTGTGATTGATCGGAGTATATATGGGCAAAACCTGGGCGCATATTGAAACATTTTTTAATATGCTGACCAAGTGAATAACCTGTTAGTTCATAAGCAGCGTCTACTTCCTCTTTAGTAAGACCGGTTTTACTATCCCCTTCCATTGGTATATTAGTAGTGTTAGGTTGGGAGTATGAAAATCTGCCTCCGATTGTACCTATCTGATTAGCTTGTGGTCGTAATACACCATCATAATTAAGATTTAAGAGTTGTGATAGGAAAGTATCTCGCAATTTGCTAGCTTGTCGCCCTACCAATAACATATGGGTGACAGGATGATAGATACTACGCAAGCTACTATCGCTTAAACTTGGTTGTTCTGTCTTCTCTGTTTTTTCTGTTATGCATTTAAGCAAATCGGCGTTCTCTAGCAATGCATATACTTCCGAGCTTGCGTTAATATTAAAATACCTACTACCCTTATCAACCGAAGCTGCCAGCCAATCGGTTACATCGTCTATAATTTCTGTTAATTCATCTTCTTGATTATAAATCTCTTCTAGGTCAACTAACATACCTCTTTCTTCAGCCCTTTTAACTACATGAAGTAACCTATGTTCTTGATCTAGAAGAAACGGAAAAGTTTTAGCAACAGTAATAAAGAATTTTTGGAATAGTTCACCCGTTAATTCAGTATCAGTTTCAGCACGTCGTCTTAGCAAATCGTGAGGGAGCTTATGATATTTAACTTTACTTTGATCTCTTTTTTTCTTAGGGTCTATACCTTCTTTTCTAAACCAATCATCAATTTCATCAACTAGCTTTGATCTGCCAGGAAGATATTTTTTTACTATTGCATCTAGGTTTAATTTTTTGTGGGCATCTCTGCCGTCCAGTAAATGCGCAAATATAGCGATATCCCAAACTCTACCTTTGACACTTAAACCTACAGATTCCAACATAAGCAAATCAAACTTCGCATTCATAAACACTTTATCAACCGAGGTATCCGCTAGAATAGCTTCTAGCTCGGTACAATATCTAAGGTTATTTTCTTCATCGCGCCAATATTTTAATGTACTATCGGGAAACCATGCAGCGGCAGCAAAAGGACGGTGTCCTTTATATACATAAAGCCCTGTGGTTTCAGTATCAATAGCTACAAAATTAGGTATAGAAATCATGATTTCTTAAAATATAGTTTAGAGTATCTTTCTCGTAATTGTTCTAAAGTTACTTCGCCTTTGTAGTGTTCTAGAAATCCCGCAGTCCAGATCAAAGTGGCTGTACCCATATTAATACAAGCCATGCTACAATCTTTACTTATTAAATCAAAAAATGATTGCCATTCTTTTTTAATAGCGTCCATTTTTACTACTTGTTGTCTGTCATGAGATTCAATAGCTGCTATTGCTAATGCGGCTACTCGTATCATTTGGTCACGAAAACTACGATGATACATATACGATTTTGTTGCATGGCTACAAATATGAACTATCCAGTCAGTAGTAGTGTTTTTATCATCTTTATCTTTTCCATATTTATTATCTTGGCGTACACGCTCAGCTAATACTTCATCTACAAGAATTTGCGTTATGTTAGTTGTATCAGTCATTGACTTTTCCTTTATTTACATGCCAACAAATCAGAGTAGCTATCACCTGTAAACTTCTTTAATTTTTTTATAAGTTTTATAAGTTCACGATACAGCTTCTTAGCTTTGGGTATTTGATCTACATTAACGTGTCCCTCAGTAGTAGCAATCCATCTATCGAAACCTTGATGTTTTTCAAAAATCTGTACCTCATCGACTATTGTGTAAAAAATATCCGTTAATACTGGCTCGGGTATACGCGCAAATGGTATCACATATAAGATTGTTAATTTTTTACGAGCTTGATTACGCAATTTAATTTTATATCGCCGTCCGCCGTATCGCATTTCTCCTATTATTTTACATTTAACAATCTCTATCTTATTATCTTTTACGTATTGTTCAAAATTATTCATTAACTTTTCCTCGGTTGATAACCCATCTTTTTTAACAGACCTTTTATATCTGGTGCTTTCCAATTTGGTGATTTAATTAATTTACCGTCTGCTCTAATAGTTTCTCCACCATCAAATTTAGAAAGATTATTTTCATCTATAAGATTGAGTAAAGGTGTATCTGCGATACCACATGCAGATAGCGTACCTATAGTTACAACAGATAGATCAGCGCATCCATCTGCAATCTCTTCAAGACTGATATGTTCTTCGGATATTATCTTAGGAGTAATTTCTAAAAATTCAGGTAATACGTAATGATATGAACTACTTTCATATGAACAATTCGCGGGTTCATACCATAGATCAAAACCGAGGGCGCTTATAGTTTCTATAGCCTCTTCTAGAATCAATTTAGCGCGTAGTCCACGTATTTTTTGAGCGGGTATGGTAGGCTTTTCAGGTAAGTCTTGCTTTGCATGATGCATAAATTCATCTATGTTCTTCTGATGAAATGTGCATATACGAATTCCTTCCCCTAGGCACTGTGAGCAAGTTATTTCTATAAACCTGTCATAAGGTTTACCTACGAAAAATCCTCGTCCGCTACAATGATAGCATTTATTATTAGGCATATTAGCTACTCCTTTTCGATTTTGGTTTCTTCTTCTTCTTGAGTTACATTTTGTTCTTTAGTTATCTTTGCTTTCAATTTCATTAGGAAGGGTTTAAAAGAGGGTTTTTTTACATAGGCGTTGTTATGATCCTTGATAATAGCCCTATAACGTACTAGTTCTGATATTAACATTTTAGCCTGCACAATATCAAGACCAGCATAATCAGATAAGTCTCTTGCTGTAAACTTTCTGTGTTCTAACAATCCATCTATAAGGTCGGCTAATGATTCTCCCGCTGCTTCCAAAATTTCTATTATTTGGTGTGGATCGCGTAATGTAGACCTTTCCTTTTCTATGGTTGATAATTGAAGATAACCGCAACACTCCTTACTATATATGTGCCTTAAAAAGTTATAGGCAAACTCCATATGATCTTTAGTAACTAATAGATTAATACCATCCTTGGTTGAAAAGGTACGACCAGCAGCTGCACAAGCAATACGAACAAGTTTAAAGCGTACATCTTCTGATTGTATTAATGATATACGAGATATAAAACGTTTCCCTAATTCTTTAGAAGCCTTAAAAGCTGTTTCTATAGCTCCTTTACTGAATTTAATTTGTGCCGCTGTTCTAGACCAAATCCACATTATTAACTTTTTACATAGATCGGATGTGTATTGTAAATTTCCTTCGGCTACATGACTCTGATTAATTAATTCTGTATCTACTTCGTTTTTTGCTACTATAAGAACAAAATCAAAACGTGCTACATCTTCTGCCGCGCCAATAAGTTCAGGTACCGCTTCAATTCCATGATTATAATTGTGTAATTCTTTTGGTATTGCATTACCCGATGATCTTGGATTAGCAAGCCATATAAGACGTGTTCTAGATGTTGTTTTTTCTGAACGTATTTTAGTAACTTCGGCTATACCTTCGGAACGAATACGCGATAATTTACTAATATCACTATGAGTTAGTGATGAGCATTCATCCATGATTATAAGACGTTTATCTGATAGGGGTAGCTTGCCCCAAACCAGCGTCCACCGATCGCCCAGACGCTGCACACCCCCTATCAGACCGGCTAACGTGAGGTTCTCCCCAGAGATAACCTCGCCCACCCCGTAGTGCCTTGCCAGGCCTTCCGTGACGAAGCCCTTGCCGGTCCGGGTGTCGCCGAGGATAAGCGCTTCGAGCCACCCCTTACGTATACGTACATCATCAAAGTTAAAATGTAAAGGTGAATGAAATACCAAATCAACCGCTAAATGTAAGTCACGTCGACCATAAATTTTGGTAACATGTTCTGCAAAATCATCGGCTATATGATTTAGTTTATCGAAAACATTATCGCATTGAAATGTATCAGATAATTCATGAAAAACATCCTCTGTAAGTTCAAACGAATCAATATTAGTTTCGGCAGGTTGCGCAGATGTTAATATATGCGTTGCTTGTTGAGTCTTTGGATGCGGTAAAGTGTAACCTTCAAAGTCATAGACTCTATTAGTTTCTAAACCGTGTCCCACATAATAGCATTGACGTATAGTATATTGACCTTGATCGTTATCTTGATCTATAGCAGGTATTAAATATATTTCCTCTATATTCATAGACTCTAATATTGTAATTTTTACACTATGCTTTTTTGGAATATTAAGAAAAACTCTTATTAGATGTATTTGTGCTGCATCAGTGCAATCGGTCATAGATAATATAATACTACTCCAAGCATCAAAAGTTCTATGCTCAGTAGTTACAACACCATTTTCATCGCGGATATCAAGCTGTATTTTTTTAGGTATAATATAAGGTGCAACACCTTTACCAGCTATCAAGCAACGAATACGTATGTTTTCATAAAAATAATTAGATGATGCGGCGTCATGCAAGGAAATCCGCGGTACTTCGGTTGATACCTTAGTCTCATCTATATCGTCTAATTTTATTAAAGCATTTTTATCATCAACATATGTAGTTTCATTTATTAGGTTTTGTAGATCGGTTGCAGTGTGATGTTCATTTACAAAGTAATCTGTAATATCTCCACCGATGTACTCGGGTGGCAAAGGCAATTCTATTACTTTAACATTAGCTCCCGCCTTGTGCAATACCTTTGCACGTTCCCAAGCTGTCCGCTGTCCTAGATTTTCTTTATCATTAACATCAAAAATTATTATTAGATTATATACACGCAATAAGTCTGTCCAATGATGAGACCAAACATTGACAGAACCAGTATTAGTGATAGCAGGAAAACCTAATTGATTAAGCAATAGGCAATCCCATTCGCCTTCACATATAATCAGAGTATCATTTTCTTCTACATCATCTAAAATAATTAATGGATACAGAATCGGACTGCCATCACCTTTTAAATGGCTACACATTTTAGGTACCTTATCCGGTGGATTAGGAAGATACCTACGAATGTTGGCTAAATGATTTTCACTGTTATATATAGGGATAGTGATACGATATTCATCGCAACCAATATTAAAATAATCAATTGTTTCTACATCCAATCCTCTGTTTTTAGTTAAATATTTTAACCATTTTTTATTAGACGGTTCGTGTAAGGCTGTATTACACCGAATAGCTAAATATTGTTCTAATGTACCCGGATGTGTATGAGTTCGATTGTGATTTTCTGTAGGGTTATCGCGGCGTTTGTAAGTTTTTTTATGCGCAGCGTCGCCTATATTAAGTAATTTTTCTTCCGCTTCTTTTAAAGTAATATCATATATCTTAGCATAAAATTCAAACGCGTTACCTGTATTTTTACAGGATTTACAATTAAATATTCCCTTCGTGCTTACAGAGCACGATTGCGATTTACTACTCTCGGAGCTTTCGCACCAAGGACAATAAACATTGCTATTATTTTTCTCACCGAAGGTTACATCAAATGCTAGATCAAGATTTATAGTTTTTAATAGATTGCCTCGTTTTGGTATTCTTTGTGACATATGCTATTTTATTATTATTCATAATATTATGGTGTATATGCCAACACTGCCGAGGAGCATATAATATACTCCCCGGCAGCGCTAAACATATTAGAAGCTAGATTTACAACTTATTCTTACTGCTATTGCTACCGCTTTCTCCGGTAACTAACGATGTGAAATGGATATTGTAATATTGTCCTGTTTCCTTCGCTTTGATTTTTACCTTTCTGCCTATAAGCTCTAACAAAGTAGCAGGTAGCTTTTCACGCGTCATATTAGCCATGTTGACGCCCAATCTTTTCAATTGAGTTTGCGTGATACCCGCCTGCTGCGCAGTGCCCAAACCATCATATTTCCGAATACAACGGTCTTTATACTCTCCATTTAGAATTTTCAATTCGTAGAAGATTTGCAAGCGATCCGAAGAAGATGAACGTTGCAATTCAGCTTGCAAAATCTCCGCAATGAAAGAACCTTGTGGATTTTCCGATTCCTTCTTACCTTGTGCCATGATAGAATCAAAATCTTTTGCAGATTCGGAATCAGGAAACAATGAAGGATCAAAATCGTTTTTTTCTTTAGCCATGTTAAGTTTTACTTTCGTTTTCTTTTTGTTTTGTTTCTAGATCAACTTGTAACGTATTCTGTGAAATAACAAACACTTCTAAAGCAAATAGTATCCTACAAGCTGCATTTACTAAGTGTTTATCTTGTGTATCACCGGCTATATGGGCAGCAAGGTGAACGAAAGCATGATTTATATGATCTTCTACGGATAATAGTTTCCAATTATCTTTCCCATATTTTTCGCATCCATGCTTGAGAACTTTCGATATAGCCAATAACGAAAGCATTGGTAACAAATCCATCCTATAGGGAGATTCTGATGATATACCGCCTTTCTCGTTGGTGATAAGGGGAGCTTCCGGTCCTACGCCTTCGATAACACGTTCAACCGTGGAAATGTAATTTTTTATAGATTGTTCAATGTTGTCCATGCTTCTAAGCCTTTTTCTGTTATTCGTATACGAACATACGGGTCATCGCGGGCAGTATTCCATACCGCTAGATTATTTCGTATTAAATCGCTTGCTTGGGACCATTGATGTTTTGGAATTACTATACCGTTACTATTGATAGGCTCATAACGATTACACATTTCTTTAAACAAATAAAGATGTGTTCTTGTATACGTAAAATCTACAATTATAGCTTCTGTCATGAATATTCCTTTAAGGTGACTAACATACCATTGCGTCTACTTCCTTATAACAATTAAGAATATTATTTGCAAGTTCATCTAACGCCTTTTCTATAGCTTCTTCTTCGTTATATGAAAAACCAGAACCTTTAAAAAGCATCCAACGTACTTTTATAGAGTAATGATTTTTTCTCTTTGTTCTGCACCATACAATATGTGGTTCGTACATTTCATATTCAGAATGCTTTTGTATACCGGAAATAATCCGTTTTTTAACTCTAAATACTTCTATCATGATTGTGTATCCGGGAAGTGTCCTACGAATTCATCGTAATTCAAGGGAATGATAGCAGGCAGCTTGTCACACATGCGACCGCCCGCTAAAGCCCATGATCGGGGGTGGCAGAGCAGAATACGCTTCTCTGATATCTCCCCTGTAATTTCGCCCTTGTCGTCACGCTCTGCGTATTCCTCTGGGTGGGCGTACAGGATAAAATCGGCTGCGGAATTGCACCAACGCAAACCGGCAGCGCCTACATTCGGAGAAACCTTAGTAACTTCTTTATGACTCTTTTTTACCGTGGAAATTTTAGAATGTGAGATTATTACTAATGAATATGGCCAGTGTCTTACTATGGTCATGACTCGTGAAAATTCGTTGTTGAGACGCGCCCAACCCTTACCATGTGCTAGTTCACCGGGGTCTTCGACTCCTAACTCATTGCAAACATGCGTAAAGCAAAATCTGAATAAAGAATCAACGGTATCTATAACGATTGTACGTATAGGCTGACCGTCTGTAAACTCTCTAGGTTGGTTACTCTGTATATAAGCACCTAATTTTAGAAAATCACTCCATGAACTTACGTAGGTAGGTTCACGAATAAAGACAAAATCTTGGCCAATTTCGGTATCTATAAACCATGCACCAGGAAACTTAGAAGCAAAAGTAGTTTTACCTATCTTGGGTTCACCATATATCCAAAACATACGTCCATCTATTGATTGTATAGGCTTACGGGGCGCACCCGGTACTTCTAGTTTAAGAGAACGTTCGTTGGAATTAAACTCTGATGTTTCTTCGTTGTCTGGCATATCTTTTTTCTTTTTTCTTTTCTTGGATTCGGATTGCATGATTTACGGTTTCATTTTTAAATAGTCTTGTATTTCTTGAAAACGAGTACACAATTCAATTAGCTTTTTCGTAAGTTCCTTTTTGTGTTTTTGATCCGTCATTTGCAACAACATAAATTTAGCTGAATACATAGCCCAAGGCATTACTTCTGTAAGCATACAAAGTAAATTTTTATTGTCTTTATCAAGTTTAGCATCTATTGAATAGGCTTTCATATATGCCATTCTATTTGGTAATGTACTTGACCACAGTTCTCGTTGTTCATCTTTAGTTAGCGGCATTATCATTCTCCTCAGATACGTTTAAAATAGATTTTAGTTCTTTAATTTTTTCTTGCAATTGTTTATAAGCATCCGTCATTCTATACGCTGCTTCATTAATAGCGGATTCAAAAGATACAAATTCCCATGTAGCGTCGTAAATATTTTTTCCATCAATCATCAGGCGCCAACAACGACTCGGCATCTGCGTAATAATGATGTGACCATCATTTGTCATGTATTCTTTAGTTTGCCATATACTCATTTTTCTTCCTCTAGTTCTACATGCGGATGTGTCTTGAATTCGTAGGTCGCCATTTCAGCCATATCAAGCACCTCTAGCGGTCTTCTTGCATTTGCACCTGCCTTGCATAAAGTCTTATAGGGACACCCGCCAAAATCGTCACAAGCTGTAGTATGCATGACTACATTATGTTGATTTAGATCATCCATTTTCCCGATGATACGTGAAAAGTTTATAAATGCTTCGCCAGTATCTCCGATAGGAATTTCTGATAACGAGAAATATTTATCAGGACTAGTAACCATTGCATCAAGCATACGATTTTTAAGATCATCAAAACCGTTAGCATTCATTCGGTGTAATGGTTTTTGTATCGCATTGTATAGGAAGCCTTTAACATCTTTTTTTTGTTTAAGGCGTACCATCATTATATAAAATAATGCTTGAGTATCCAAGTCTAGTCCAAAGTCATCCAGGGTATCAAGCCGGGTTCGTGTTTTGTGTTCCAAAATCCATAACTCACCATCGTTATTTTCTATCAATCCGTCAACTTGTCCTGCAAATCTATCAACAAGAGGCGACAACATTGTAACATTTTTTGCAGTGCGTATGCGCATTTCTGATTCAATTAATTTCCATTGCTTTATCAGTACGTCAACAGAATTTATGAACCATGCCTCTAAAATAGCGTGGGCTTGTGCTCGGCCAGTTTCTAATTGCTTTTCGCTCAAGCCAAGAAACAAAGAATCTTCATTTACTACTTTTTCAAACACCCCATCAATAGCTTGACGTATTGCAGGTTGTCGGTCATCAATAGGCACTTTTTCATTATTAGCCAAAAGTACTTCAAAGCCTTTATGAACCGCACTGCCTACCAATAAAGATATGCTAGGTGATCTACGTACAATAAGCATAAGATATTGGAATACATAACGCTGCGGGCATCGCATGAAAGTAGAGATAGCACTTTGCGTAAGTTCTACTAACTTATTATCACCGTAGATTTCAGATGGATCATAAGGAATTTCAATAGTTGTAGTCATTATTTAGCCTTGTTTACGTTTGTAAATCCTTTTCAATTCATATGTTGGTATTGTTCTACCAATTAGAAGCGCTATTTCACCATATTTATCTGCTATATGCAGACCATGATATCTATCGCAATCAACATAGGGCGCTAATCGTATTTTAAAAACTTTAATATCGCCATAATCTTCTTCGTAATCTACAACAACTAGAGTCTTAGGGTCAAAGGTTTTCAATTTCTCAATAAGCTCCCCAGCCGTTAGTTTTGTCATGATAAGTCCTACTATATCAAAGATAAATTTTAGTGTTAATTTCTACTACTCGTTCGTTATTATCTGCATCTACAAGAGCTTGCACTAGTTGCTGAATAACAGACGATAAAGAGCTTTTTGGATAGCGTTTAATCATACTCTCTAAATGGTCTATAGATGCGGCATCTGCAAAGTATATAGATTTCGTTATTCGTTGTTTTGGTGCTATGTTTAATTTCACCGAAGAAGGCGACGGCAACGTCGCATCCGGTAGGTTTGGTGGTGACGATTTGGTAGAGTCTTTTTTATCCTTCTTTTTCTTTGGTGGGGGCTTTGGTGGTGGCATTGATGTATTAGTTTCTTCTTCGGGAATCTTATAGTTAACTACAATATCCTGGGTAGAGTCGGTAACTTTAGATTTAGGTTTAGATTTTTTAGCTTTCATTTCCATTTGATTTCCTTTTGATTAATCATTATAGTCTAAAATAGCCTGCATAAGTTGCGCAAAGGTTTCTTTAGAATTTGAAGCTTCTAATCTATGCACGGCAATAAGATGCCAGTATGCTCTTAACATGCGCTCATTAGCATCACTTATTATTGAAATACTACCTGTCATAATACCAATAGCAACGTCATTTATTAACCTTGATGTAGCTGTGTTAGGTGTTATTCGATCTGCTTTAGATGTTCCTTTAATACGTTCAAAGGATGTTAACATATCCTCAATATGGCTTGCGATATTACTTGCAGTCAACGCATTATATAGCTCCTCACCTGGAAATAGAGCAACGAAATTATCATATTCTGTTTGTGCAGTATCAATTGAAGTTTTTAATACGCCTTTATGGTCTGGATTAAGCATCTGTTTCGCTTTCTTTTGTGGGTGCAAATCTATTTATAATTGCGTCTAAACTATCTTCGGTTAAATCTTTGGCTTGTAGAGCTTGAACAACAGCTTCATCAACACAACCCCGAGCACAGAGATAAATATTATTGAGAATTTCAGCTTGCTGACCAAGGCGATCAATCCTTTTTTTAGCTTGTTCGTGTCTTTCTTGGGACAACGATACTGAGAAAAATATGTTGGTATCAGCAACGACTAGCTCGTTAAATCCTCTGCTTTTCGTAGCAGGCATTATAATAGCCCTTACCTTTGGATCATTTTGAAATTGTTGTCGTGCTTCTGCATGGGGCCCTTCGGTTGATAACAATCCTAACTTATCTAGCACAACCCGAATACCATCGCGTTCGGCTATATAATAAGTCCAGATTATTATCTTTCTGTGTGGATTTTCTCGATAGAGCAAAGCCAATATAAATTCTAACAAATCATACTTATTAGATGCAAAGGGAATCCATTCTATATACGATTTTGATAGATCAAGCTCATCAGTAACTCTATAGTAAAATCCCGATGCAATTTGTAACTGCTTATGAATGATTGAAATAGTATGATTAAACTCTATTTGTTCGCATTCATTGGGATTTGCTAAAGTCTGTTTTTTATTGTGCGATACTACTTTAAGTTTCTTTGGTAATGACCAATGTTTTTTAAGATGTTTTATTAATGTTTCTTGTACTTCGCTCGGTTGATAATACTCTATAGAATAGTTTACTCGCTTAACTTTCTTAAAATCATCTAATTGTTTTTGTTCCAAATCGCTTAGGGTAATAGAGAAGTAATCCTTAATTTTATAGAATTGATCTATAAGCTCAAATTTTAACTGGTATTGATAGTCAGTTTTTAAAAACCATTTTCTTAGGAAAGAATAGTAACTTTTTCCAAAAGGATTAGCAGATCCGTAAGCCAAATAAAATTGTGTCCAGATATTTATAGGAGTTTCGGGCGTAGGGTTACCAGTCATAGGTATACATGTTGCCCCATTATTTAAAGCTATATCTGATAATTTGAGTAATGCAGTAGTTTTTTTAGTTTTGATGTTCTTGAAATCTGTGGATTCGTCAGCTAATATTGTTCCGGGGAAGCTATGCTTAATAAATTTTTCTAACCTAGAATAGTTATTAGCTATCAAATGATATGGATATATCAACACCGAATATGATGCTAATTGATCTCTTTCTAAATCTTCTAAGACATCGTCTAACCCATTGTTACTTGTAAAGATTCCTACGTTGGGAAACCATTTATCCATTTCTACTTCCCAAGTGACTAAATTCTCATTGGGACAAAAAATGATGGCAACTATTTTGTAACGTTTGTCGCTTGTAAATATATTTAATTCATACCTATTTACAGCATAAGTTAATCCTATAACTGTTTTGCCCGCGCCATACGGTAGAAACAACGCAGATCGTTTTTTACCAATAGCGTTTATAGCACGCTCTTGATAAGGCAATAGTATGTTAACATCCTTCATCAAATAGGCAGCTTATCAGGATTGTAGAATACGGGAGCGTTGGGTATAACTGTATCTTTATGATAAGGCGCAGCAAACCAACCAAAAGCATCTATAGCCGCTTTGTCGTGTGCTAATTCTGCTTCTTCTCTGGTATCAAATTGTCCAATTTCTTCACCGCGTATTTTGACTACATTATTGTCATCTATAGCACTATTGTCATTCAGTGGATCAAGGTCTAAATATTTATCTACATATAGGTTACAAATTCTATTGTCGATCATTCTATTAGCAGTACGGAATTTATATTCTATATCATCAGTATCTTTTTTCCAACGATATACAGGAAACATATAGGGTAGTCCAATGGCATAAAAAATTATTTGCTCTGCCAATATATGTTTAGGATTTTTACTGTTTCCTATCTTTGGAACACCTAGACAAAGCATTGTACAAAGTATTATAAATTTCTGTATACTACTTGGTTTATACGTTTCGACTCTTACAGACCACCTATAATGTTGAAGTATTTTATCCCATAATTCCCAATCAATTAACGCGTGAATATCCTTGGTAATAGCTATTGAACACGTATAATCATCTAGCCGGATACATCGCCTACAAAAAGTATGATCTTTATTCGTAGGATATATTTTCTTAACTTCTTCTAGTGTTCGTTCTACTAACATGATGATCTCCTATAAAAAGCCGGCCCCTGGAATCGAACCAAGTCAAATCGACGGGGAGAATTTACGCCGAAAAGCCGTGCCACCGGACCGGCAGAAAGGCCCACATGCGCTACGTAAGCCTCATGATCTCAGAGTATACTAACTACCCCCTTGTTCGCGCATAACATGCCGCGCTGCATCCTGTCCTGTTACCGTATAAAACTTTTCTGTATCATGTTGTGTTTTTATCCAATCCCATGCCTCAGTAGGGCTAATAAATAAACGTTCTTTACCATGTGTTTTTACAATTGATGACTTGCTATCATTATCACGATCTAATATAACCCATCGTGCAGGATTGCCAACCCCCATATAGGTAATGTTTCCTATTGTAACTTTATCTACAGACTCTTTTTCTTTTTTGTCTTTTTGTCTTTGTAAATTTCGTTGGAACTTTGCCCATCCTTTTTTACGCTTTGAGCAATCATTACACGTTCCACATCCTTTACCCCATTCATGAATTTTGTCTGGATATTCTGGATTTAAAATAGGGGCGTGACAAGTGTAAGTCTCATTTAATACTAATTCTAATATGCCTAAATCGTAAGCCTTTTCAAAGATTTTTTCTTTAGAAACACCTATTAAGGGAGTATGTAATAGGGGTCTTTTGTGATAAAGACCCGACAAACTAGCAGCGTCTGCTATTGCTGTTGAAACGTTATCTATAAAATCTCTCTCAAATTCCGGCTCTGTTCTTTCTGTTTTATTAGTTGAAATGCCTATAACTATATCTGAAAGATCGTTATTAAGAGCGTAGATAGCTGCTGCAGCTAAAAATTGCAATAGTTTAAGATAAAATGCATTTTCATATGTTACCGTTTTATTTTCTACTTTAAAATGAAAGATACAATATGTTTCATGATTTGGTAAATCTTCACAAGAAGTTATAGAAACAGGCGACGGTATAAACTTAGCTATAGCTTTTTTAAAAATGTTTTGAGCAGCAGTTAGTTCGTCTGAATCTTGCCCATAATTAAATGTTATAGCATGATAAGGCCTTGAAAGATTTTCATCTTCAAATGCTTCGTATAACGCTACCGTGCTATTCAGTCCGCCAGATAGAAGTATTAGTGTACCCGCCATGATCTTCTCCCTTTGTATTTTTCGTGTTAAATCAGTTAGAGGTGTCTTGCTCTGATTTTCTTTTGCGTCTTCTCTCTGCTCTTGTTGTCTTATTGGTTAGCGGTATAGTCTCCATTTGCATATCCCGATCAACACGTTTCTTACGTTTCTCTCTACGCTCTTTGTTTCGCTCGGTAGCTTCATCTATCTTGTTTTTCCTACGATTTTTAATTCTGTCAGCGGATTTCCACATAATCTTACCAGTAATAAACCTTATCGAATTCTTCCATTATACGTTTAGTTTCTTCTTTTTTAGCTTGAAGTTCACATTTAAGAACAGACCATAGTTTACCTTTCTTTACTTGCATCAATTTAGATATATATCTGATAGACAAACCGTCATGATATAGCTTTTTAATATGTTGAACAGTTTTATCGTTCACTTGTTGTTAACTTTTTATAGCCTTCATTAATGTATCTTGGTTCAAGTCTGGTATAGGCATCCAATGTGTTATATCATCATATGTAAAATAATAAGGTTCATTATCCATTTCGAGTTTCAATTCAGATACCCAACTAGGTTTATCATCGGATACCCAAAGTCTTCGATATCGTGCTGTAAAAATATCTTTTCCAGTTGTTACAAATACGTAATTACTATATTTAATCCCTTCAAAATCATAATATAAATCAGGTAGTCTATCTTTTACCGAAACCCAATTCACTATGTATATCTTTTTATTGTTCACTTGTTATACCTGCAACACGAGCTGTACCCTTACATGTTGGGCATTCTTCAAACATATTAAAATCTGCGGATATACAAATAGTCCCATACAAACTCTTCGGACCATAAGTACAATCAGGACAATCTATCATTGCAGTTGCTTTAAGGTTTTTAAGAAGTTCTTCTATATTTACATTAATCGAAGTTGCGCCGAGATACATCAACTCGGGTTCCATCGGTGTACTAATTAATATATGTTACGGCTTACCCGTACCCCAGAAATATCCAGCTTCAAGATGTGAAGACCTACCTGATGGTAATACTAATACACATTGATCCGCAGCCTTCATTGCATCAAAGTCTAATTCAAATCCTTCTTGAGAAATTTTATGTTTTAAGTTATCTCTATATTCTTCGGTTGTCCATACTTCCCATTGTAAATCAACTTCTGACCATTTAAAACCTTTATTTCCTTCCTTTGGATTTCTGAAATCATAAACTTCATATTTGTAGTTACGAAGCAACTCTACAATGGATTGTTGATAAGTATTGCGCCATGAACTTGCTACATAGATTTGATTAGTTTTACTCATTATATTTTTTCTTCTCGTTCAAGTAACTCTAACCGAATATGCTCTGCCACATCATCCGTACCCTCTCGATAACCTTCATGACAATATCTTTGTTTTAATAGGGATGATGGATCAGGACAAAACATGTGTTTCACGTTACCCACTGTTTCAGCTATTAAAATTGCTTTGCGTAATCCATCATGAAAACCTCTATTATAATCTTTCATTAGATTTGCTCATCATCATTTGCTTCGTCTATGATCCGCATTGCTGTACGCCAGAATATTAGCTTTACATATTCTAAGCATCCTATTATTTCTTGACTGCTCATAGTTTGTTGCTCACAATGAGTAGTAATAACTGCAATTAAACCGTCAATAAAGCGCTTTTGATGTTCATTTTCATCATTGTTACTGTCATCATTGTTACTGTCATTATTCATTAATCAATATGCCCCCAGTATTGCAATGTTTCTCGAAGCTCATCGGTACCAAATATACCGTAATTAACAGCTTTCTTAGCAGCTTTAACAATAGCTTTAAGATGATCCGCATCATAAGGCATTGCAGCGTTAGGGCTGCACCATTCTCCTATGCCTTCTGTCTCACGTCGTTTAAGATCGCCTAATATATTCGGTGCAAGATAAATAGCAGCTTTGGCGACTTGATCGAAGATAATCCTAATTTCTTCCTCAGCGTGTCGGCTTGTGCGTACCTGGATACAATGACGTAAGGTGTTTATATTTGCAGTCCATATAATACCGGTAGATAAACCGATCGGAGCAACACGTCGGAACATTGAGGTAAGTTTTTTCTTTAAAGCAAAATCTTTCATATCTTCAATACCGTAAATCTTGGCAAGTTTCTTTTGCACTTCCTCTAGATA
>SDBS01000584.1_pt1 | contig 35706 bp, 35 predicted proteins | sample 2277091 | NCBI WGS metagenome assembly SDBS01 (sample SAMN10404972, study PRJNA504765) | marine sediment metagenome | isolation source: marine sediment core GS10_PC15, 163 cmbsf | place: Arctic Ocean: Southern Knipovich Ridge | collected 2010
CAAAAACGGGGGATTTGCCTAGGCTTTTTAACAAATTAATGTCAGCATTTTTGAATGATTGTTTAAAAAAAGACTATTTTAGGCAAATTCAGCTTAAATAAAATTAGCTCGGGAATAGCTGCTCCATTGGGGTGATGATTGACACATGCCCGGAATTGAGGCTAAATGTAAAGTTTCTTGGATTGCGTGCCAGTCTTCTTCAGAAATTAATACAGCATTAGATCGCTTACCAGTAATAAATATAGGCTTATGGAAGTTGGCTGTTTCATCAATTAGGCTGTAGAGCTTGCTTCTTGCTGTTGTTGCACTATAGATTGTCATTGTTGTTTTGCCCCTTAAATTTATGTGTTCAGCGCAAGTATGGCGTATATGATTACGTACGTCGAATCAAAATTGATCACTTCTTCTGCACAATAGGCTTGCTTTTTTTAACGCCAGTGTTTTCAAGTCTCTTTGTTATTTTGTCGGCGACTGCCACATCAGATATTGGCCCAATTTTTACACGATAAGCAGTTTTGCCATGCAGTGTGCCTTTATAAATTTTGCAAGGTATGCTGGTTATTTTATTTCCGTGTTTTTGCATACGAATTGCATTTGCGTAGTTTGAAAATGCACCAAGTTGTAAATAAATGGCCGGATTCTTCATGGGTTTGACGGTACGAGTTTTGGTCGCGTGTCGTTGTCTTGGGTTGATGGCTTGAACTCTGACAAGGGCTGTTCCCTTAGCTAGCATGCCAAGTTTTTTAGCGGCGACGTAAGATAAGTCAATCACGCGTTTTTGCTCAAATGGGCCTCGATCATTCACTTTGACAATAATTTGTCTGCCATTTTTTAAATTAGTTACTCGAACGAATGTTGGAAGCGGTAACACAGTGCTTGCAGCAGTCATTTTCAACATATCATAAGTTTCACGATTTGATGTTAGTTGGTGATTAAACTTAGTTCCATACCAGGAAGCGATCCCTGTTTCATCATATCCTTTGCTGCTTTTTAACACGTGGTAACAATTGCCATTAACGCAATAGTAGGATGGATTTCCATATCGGCTTTTTGGTAAAACTTTAGGTATAGCATTGGGGATATTTGTTGCATCAACATATTGTCCTGGTGGGCCATCTTTTGGTTTTGTTAGTATTGAGGATGCGCAGCCACCGAGAAGGAAAGAAAGAAAGGTTATAGTGACGATAATCTGAAAGATTTTCATTATTAATTTCCATTGTTATAAAACGTGAATTTGCAATATGAGATTTAGAGAACATAGGATTATAGAAGAGAGTGCTTCAAAAGATCAAATACTATTTTTTTCGTAACTCTTTACGCCTTGAGTTTTTAACATCGCGACTGAGGGTATAAACTGCCATAGCATATTGGAAGCTTTGATTGTAAGTTCTGATGACGTAATAGTTTCCGAATCCGAGCCAGTATTGGTGTTTATGGTTTTCAAGGTCAAGTACAAAAATGCCAAAATGAGTTTTTGGATTAATATGATAAGTTGGTTTTAGTCCAAAACGGTTGAGTTTAATAGTCGTTAGGGTTGGGCGCTGAAAACTGCTTGTTATTTTGTGAGCTCTATAGGGGGATGTGACTGATGCTCTTGTCGCAATTGGTCGTCCAGATTTCCAGCCGTGAGATTTTAAAAAATTACCAACGCTCATTATGGCATCATCAGGCTTATTCATTAAGTCAATTTTGCCATCTTTTGTTGAGCTGACAGCATATGTTATCACGCTGCTTGGCATAAACTGTGGTATCCCAAAAGCGCCAGCATAGGAACCAAAAACGCTTAATGGATTAATGTCATTATCTCGACAGTATATCAAAAATTCCGATAGCTCCATGCGGAAGAACTCTGCGCGCTTCGTATTTTGAAAAGCAAGCGTACTGAGTGAGTCCAGAACACGGTAATTACCAAGCTGTGTGCCGTATTTTGTTTCTACGCCAATAATTGCAACAATAATTTCGGGGGGCACTCCATATTTTTTGTACGCTTTATCTAATGTTTTTTTATGTTTTTGCCAAAATGCGACGCCAAGCTCGATTTTGCCATTTGAAATAAAATGTTTCTTGTAAATATTCCATAGATTTTTTTCATAAGGATGGTTAATTTTTTTGATAACCGCTTTTTGTAGGTTCACCTTTAAAAAGAGTTGGTTAAGTGAAATGCTGCTAAATTGATGTTTTAGCACCATCGCATTGATGAATTCTTGAACGTCAATACGCTTAAGTATTGTATCATGAGACCGTGCAATGCTGATCGAGCATGACAATAAGCTAAGTAAGCCGAAAATAATAATACGTTTAAATACTTTCATACCTTTTTATAACAGGTTTTAGAAGGAAGTTAAAGGCAAAAGGTGTCAGGCATAACCAAACCAACCTTTCTATTAAGAAAGGTTGGTTTGGTTATGCCTGACACCTTTTTCGATCCTCATTTAGACCATAATTTTCGGTGGGTTTGAATAGACATCAAGATGCCAAAGCTTGCCATGAGTGTGATCATTGAAGATCCTCCATAGCTGATCAAAGGAAGTGGCAAGCCGACAACAGGCAATATGCCGCTTACCATGCCAATATTGACAAAAACTGAAATAAAGAACATGAGCGCCAGGCTGCTCGCTAATAATCGAGAAAATGTATCTTGTGCTTGATAAGCAATGCGAATACAACAAGCTGTAATAAACAGATAAAGAAGCAATAAAAAAATACTGCCTATGAAACCAAACTCTTCGCCACACACAGCAAAAATAAAGTCTGTCGCGTGTTCAGGCAAGAAATGCAAATGTGATTGGGTTCCCATGAGCCAGCCTTTGCCAAAAATTCCGCCAGAGCCTATGGCAATTTTTGATTGGATAATGTGGTAGCCCGTGCCAAGCGGATCGCGTTCAGGATTAAAAAAAGTGAGTATGCGTAGGCGCTGATAACCGTGTAAAAAATGCCATAACACAGGCGCAGAGGCCGCAATAAAAGCAAATAAAGTAAAAACTAATTTCCAGCCGATCCCAGCAAATAAAAACACACAAAAGCCACTTAGAACCAAAATAATAGCCGTTCCAAGATCGGGTTCTTTGGCTGCTAATAACGCGGGAATAATAATTAACAAGCTTGCGAAGCTAATCTGTTTTAATTTCGGCGGGAGTGCGCGCCGTGAAAAATACCAAGCTAACATCATCGGAATTGCAATTTTCATCATTTCAGATGGTTGAAAATGAAATAATCCGAGGTTTATCCATCGTTGAGCACCTTTTTCAATTCGGCCAACAATTAATACAAATAGTAGCAAGAAAAGTCCAGCTGAAAAAATAATCGGCGCCCACCGTTGGTATGCTCGAGGAGGAATTTGAGCAAACAAAAACATCAGTATAGCGGCAAGGCCAATATGAATGATTTCTTGAATCACCATGCTCATTTGTTGGTTTGATGCGCTATATAGAATAAAAAAACCAAAGCAGATTAAAGCTATGATGCCGAGTAATAAAGGGAAGTCGAGATGCAAAACTTGCCACAGTGTTCGATATTGTGTGCCACTTTGTTGACGTTGGAAGCGTGCTTTAAGTAGATTATTAAACACTTGTCGCTCCTTTATTGTTTAGATGATGTTCTTTAATTAGATATTCGTCTAACACTTTTCTGGCAATAATCGGTGCAGTATGATTATTTTGATCAACAACAGCAATGGCAATTTTCGGATTTTTTACCGGTGCAAATGCAATAAAAGTAGAATTATTTCTCAGTCGAACAGGAATCACTTTGGCAGGATCTTTGTCATCATGTTTTACACTGTATAATTGTGCGGTTCCTGTTTTCGCGGCGACAGTATAGGATGTATGGCCAAAACGAAAGCCAGTTCCCTCTGGAATAACTTTTGTCATAGCGTTAATCACAATATTCCAATTTTTAGGGTTTTGTAAAATTACAGGGTCTACTTCAGTAGGCGGTTGCTTGAGCATTTTTCCATTAGCTAATTTTTCTTTGTAAAGTAGATGTGGCAAATAGCGCTTTCCTCGATTAGCAAGCGTTGCCGTTGCATCCGCTAACTGTAAGGGTGATATTTGTAAAAAGCCTTGTCCAATACCAACTTGGACTGTGTCACCAGAATACCAAGCTGACCCGCGGTTACGTAATTTCCATTGAGGTGTCGGAACGTTTCCAGGCAGTTCTTCGCCCATATCAACGCCAGTTAGTTGTCCAAAACCAAATTGCCGAAATACGTTGTCAATACGCTTTATACCAAGCTTATGAGAAAGATCGAAAAAATAAGTATCACAAGAAACGGTGATTGCTTTTGTTAAATTAACCCAGCCATGGCCAGTCAACTTCCAGTCATGAAAAACGTGTGCAGTACCTGGGACTTTATACCACCCTGGATCGAATAGTTGAAAAGAAGGTGTGGTGACACGATCATCAAGTCCAGCAAGCGCAACAAAAGGTTTCACAACCGAGCCAGGCGCAAATAAGCCACGTAATGCACGATTGTACATTGGGTAATCGGGATCATTTTGTAATGTTTTAAACTCTTTATTGCTAATGCCATTAACAAATAAGTTAGGGTTATAGTTAGGCTGGCTAACAAGTGCTAGTATTTGTCCGGTAGAGGGTTGAATAGCAACAACAGCACCTCGATCATTTTTTAAAGCTTGTTCCGCAGCGATTTGTAGTGGTGTGTCAATGGTAAGATATAGATCTGCTCCTTTTGTTGGCGGTGTTTTGCTAATTTTTCGCAAGACTTGTCCAGCAGCATTTGTTTCAACTTTTTCATAGCCAACAGCACCATGCAAAGTTGTTTCATAATACTTTTCAATTCCTACTTTGCCGATAAAGTTAGTGCCGGCATAATTCGTTGGATTGACGATTGATAAATCTTGTTTGTTAATTCGTCCAACATATCCCAGTACATGTGCATAAGCATTATATAGAGGGTATTCACGAATCAATTCTGCCTTGACATCAAAACCGGGAAACTGATAACGATTTACAGCAAACTTAGCGACTTCTTGTTGCGTTAATTTTAGCTTTAATGGGATTTGATCAAAACGACGATGTTCATTCATTTGTTTTTGAAATAATTCAATATTGGTTTTTGTGAGCGGGATGATTGCTTTAATTTTTTTGATATTTTGATTGATATTCTCAACTTTGCTTGGTGTGACGACTAAGTTAAATACAGGAATATTTTTTGCAAGCAGCAAGCCATTACGATCATAAATTAAACCTCGGCGAGGCGGTAAAGGATGGAGGTCAATGTCATTGTTGACGGATAAAGTTGTATAATGGTTGTATTGAAAAATTTGCAAATAAACTAGGCGTCCGACAAGTAAAAAGCTACAAATACCAATCAATATCATGGCGATCATCAGCCTTGTGCGGAATAAACGAGCTTCTTTGACGCGACTTGTAAAGGTGGTTTGTTCTTGCATAATGCCCTGAATAGTAATCAAAGAACGTGTTAAAGACAAATTTATTTCCGATGATAGGGGTGGTGCGAGATAATGCTCCAAGCTCTGTAAAGTTGTTCGGCGACAATGACGCGTACGAGTGGATGCGGAAATGTTAAGTTAGATAAAGACCATTTTTGGTCAGCGGCTTGCAAGCAATCTTCGGATAACCCATCAGGGCCACCGATTAATAGGCTGATACCAATGCTATCATCGTGATAGCATTGTAATTGTTCGGCGAGTTGTTCCGTATCCCACTGCTTGCCAGTGACTTCTAAAGCGATAATCTTATTGTTTTTTGGGACTTTAGATAATAATTGTTTGCCTTCATTGGCAATAATATTTTTTATATTGCTATTTTTATTACGTTGTTGTGCGGCAATTTCAATAAGATTTAGTTGGTACTCATGTGGCATGCGTTTTTGATATTCTTCAAAGCCGCTTTGAGTCCAGCTTGACATTTTAGTCCCAATAGCAATTAGGTTGATTTCCATAATTTTTCCAAATCATAGAATTCACGTGTTTCGGGAAGCATGACATGAACAACGACATCACCCAAATCAATAAGCACCCAGTCGTTGCTATTTTTGCCTTCAAGCCCAAGAGGTTGTTGCCCCTGCTTTTTTGCTTGGATTGCGACATTGTCCGCAATTGAGTGAAGATGCCGTGATGAACGTCCACTACAAATGATCATATAATCACAGATGCTTGTGAGTTCTCGAACATCGAGCACAGCAATGTCATTTGCCTTTAATTCTTCAAGGGCATCAATGGCAAGTTTCTTTAATGATTCTGTGTTCATTTGTCCTCTTATACGTTGAGTAATTTAGTAAGGTGGGCGATTTTAGCACTAATTTGCCAAGTAACAAAATAATGATTGTAGTATTTAGGGGATAGCAGGCATAACCTGAGTTATTTAGGGCTTTGATAGAGCTTTTTCTCAAGAATGTATTTGTAAACTTTTTCTGGGAGCTCATGATCAGGTTCTTTGCCTATTTGTAATTGATATCGAATATGTGAGGCAGATATTAAAATGGGTTCAATCTTTAATTGATAGATTTTCCCCGTTAAATGAGTGTGCAAGTCCTCTACGTCGTGAGTTTCATAGCATTCAAGCAGTGCATTGAGCTCGTCAGGTATCGCTCCAGCATAGGTTTGTCGGTGAACAATAATCAAATTGGCGTTTTCCATGATATGTCGCCATTTTTTCCAATGGTGTAGATATAAAAAAGCATCTTGCCCGAGAATGAGACAAAGAGGTGATTTAGGAAGTTCTGCTTGTAAATGATACAAGGAATCTATGGTGTAGGATGTTGATTCTCGATTGTATTCACAAATATCAATAAGTAATCGATGGTGGTTTTCTGTAGCGAGTTTAAGCATTTCCAGTCGATCTTCAGGAGAAACATTTGGGGCTGCTCGATGTGCAGGGATATAGTTTGGAAGAAATCTGACTTCCCTTAGTCTGCAACGATGGAGCGCTTCTTCAGCAATTTTGATGTGTCCTGTGTGTATAGGATCAAATGTCCCACCGAATATCCCGATGGGTGGATTAAGTGTAATTTCCATAAGCTAAGTATAGTTCGATAAAGAGTGTTCTTGCAACAATGAATTAGGAAAAATCCAGTGTTGTCCCGTTTAACCTAAAACTTGCAGTTGAGCTTCGTCAACAAGTATTTGTGGATGGTTTTTACGGAATGGCTCGTCGGCCTCCCCCTCGGCATGCTCGGGACAGGCGGCTTCCTGCGCTTTATTTCCACAAAATCATTCCCAAACACTTGTTTCTCGCCTTAAATTTGCTCTTGGTAATTTTATGAGGCGGCTCTGAGAAAAAATCATTCATCTTGACACTTTAGACTCCCACGGCAATAATGAGTGCCTTATAGAAATACAGACTTTGCTGATGAAATCTTCGACATTTATAAAGCTAATCGTATGTTTTATTGCCGGAGCAGTTGCGGTCTGTGCTTTTGCGCCATTTTACTTGCCATTGATTGCGCCAATTGCATTACTTCCGTTACTCTTTTGTTTAAGAAAATCGTCGCGTCTACAATCATTTTTCTTGGGATTTATGTTTGGTGTTGGATTTTTTGGAGTTGGCGCATCATGGCTATTTATTAGTATTCACCGTTTTGGAGGAGCAAATATTCCGCTTTCTTTGCTTCTTACCAGTTTATTTATTATTGCTTTATCGTTATTTATTGCGTTCCAAACTTATATTTTTACATTCATTTTCAAATCAGATACAAATTATAAATGGTTGATTGGCTTTCCTGCGAGTTGTGTGCTTTTCGAGTGGATTCGTAGCTGGGCTTTAACTGGGTTCCCCTGGTTGCTGCTTGGATACAGTCAAACTAACTCCTGGCTAAAAGGATTTGCTCCGATAGTGGGTGTTTTTGGAGTTTCATTTTTTGTAGCACTAAGCGCGTCTTTGCTTTTTTTAATCATTATTCGAAAATGGAAAGTAAAACTATATTGCTTGATTGCGCTGATAGTTATTTGGTTGGCCGGATTGGGGTTTGCACAAATTCATTGGACAAAACCAACCGGAAAGACGTTGAAGGTTAGCCTTATTCAAGGCAATATTCCGCAGCACATGAGATGGGATCCAGCTTTTGTGAAAATGATCATTAATCGTTATATCAATTTAACCAAAACACAGTGGAAAAGTGATTTAATTGTTTGGCCAGAAGCAGCTATTCCTCTGCCCCTGCCTGACGCGAAGCCACTTATAAGCAGATTAGATTTATTATCGAAGAAAAATAATAGCAGTATTATTCTTGGTATTCCGATCCAAGCAAATAGTACACGATACTATAATTCAGCCATCGCAATAGGTGAATCAAAAGGTGAGTACGATAAACGACATCTTGTGCCGTTTGGCGAATATGTTCCTTTTGAAAAAATGCTTCGCGGTATCATTCAAGTTTTTAACTTGCCGATGTCGAGTTTAATACCCAATCCAAACACGAATAAATGGTTCTCTGTAAAAAATATTATAATTGCGCCGTTTATTTGTTATGAAATTGCCTATGACAACCTTGTACGAAAATCGCTACCACGAGCCCAAGTTTTATTAACCATTACAAATGATACTTGGTTTGGAAAGTCATTTGCAACGATTCAACATCTTCAGATAGGACAAATGCGCAGTATTGAATCTGGGCGTTATATGTTATTTGTAGGCAATAGTGGTATTACAGCAATTATCACGCCGCAAGGATGTTTAAGTGCGGCGATTAAGCCTTTTCAAGTAAAAGTGCTTCGTGGCAAAGTCATTGCAATGTCGGGAAATACGCCTTGGATATTATTTGGTTCATGGCCTGTTTTGATATTACTTTTAGTGCTTATTATTGTTGGTTTTAAATTTAGATAATTAGGGAAAAGCTTATGTCACAAAATCCATTTATATTTGTTGTTAAAAAGGGTGAGGAATTACACGAGGCAATTATTCGTGGCGTAACAGAGGTCAAGATTAATGGCGCTGTATTTTCCGGTATTGGTGCGCTTTTAAATCCTGTTTTAGGTTTTTTTGATGAGCATACAAAAACTTACGCTGAGAAAAAATTCGAAGGACTTTTTGAATTGTTAAGCATAAACGGCAATGTAACAAAAGCGGATGGTAAGTTTATGGCGCATAGTCATGTTGTTTTAGGCAGAGAAGATTGCAGTACGTTTGGGGGCCATTTTCTTTCAGGTGAAATTGGTGTGACCGGAGAAATATTGATTACACCATTGTCAGAAACGCCAATTCGAAAATTTGACGAAGAAACAGGATTGAAATTAATAAGTATAGTGTAGGGACAAGTCGCGACTTATCCCTGTGTTTTATTGAATTCTCAGCTTGGCACGATGATGATTCTGAGGTATTCTTCAAGTCTCACTTTTGTACATAAACGCAAAGAAATCACCATGATCGAAAAAGACTATAATCCACAAGCTATCGAAGCCAGCATTCAAAAAAGCTGGGATGATGAACAGACATTTGCTGTCATCGAAGATAGTGACAAAGAAAAATTCTATTGCCTCTCCATGTTTCCTTATCCAAGCGGTCATTTACACATGGGGCATGTTCGTAATTATACAATTGGTGATGTCATTTCACGTTATCAACGAATGCTTGGTAAAAACGTTTTACAGCCTATTGGTTGGGATGCGTTTGGTCTGCCTGCTGAAAATGCGGCGATCAAAAATAATATTCCGCCAGCAAAATGGACTTATCAAAATATCGAACACATGAAAGTTCAATTAAAGCGATTGGGCATGGCATATGATTGGTCGCGCGAGCTAGCCACGTGTCAGCCGGAATATTATCGCTGGGAACAATGGCTCTTCATCAAAATGTATGAAAAAGGTTTGGTCTATAAGAAAAATTCTGTCGTGAATTGGGATCCAGTTGATCAAACTGTTTTGGCTAATGAGCAAGTAGTTGATGGTAAAGGCTGGCGTTCTGGCGCTGAAATTGAGCGTCGTGAAATCCCACAATGGTTTTTGAAAATCACCGCTTATGCTGATGAATTGTTAGCTGATCTTGATAAATTAGATGGCTGGCCCGAACAAGTCAAAACAATGCAGCGAAATTGGATCGGTCGATCAGAAGGCACATTGGTTCATTTTGGTGTGAAAGATCATGATGATTTAAGTGTTTATACAACGAGACCGGATACTTTGTTCGGCGTCACATTCATGGCGGTTGCAGCACAGCATCCGCTTGCATTAGAAGCTGCAGAACAATCCTCTGAAGTTAAAAACTTTGTCGAAGAATGTAAACATGTGAAAGTGGCTGAAGCAGAACTTGCGACGATGGAGAAAAAAGGCCTAGATATAGGGTTTAAAGCGATTAATCCGTTAACGAATGAACTCGTGCCGATTTGGGTGACGAATTATGTATTAATGGATTATGGTACGGGTGCTGTAATGGCAGTTCCAGGGCACGATCAACGTGATTATGAGTTTGCAAAAAAATATGATTTAGATATTAAGCAAGTGCTTTTACCGAATGAAAGTGAGACGTGTGATTTTTCAAAAGAAGCTTATGTTGGAAAAGGGCCGCTTGTAAATTCTGGAAAATATGATGGATTAAAGTTTCAAGAAGCTTTTAATGCTATTTCTGATGACTTAACAGAGATGAAAGCAGGTGAGCGACAAGTCAATTTCCGTTTGCGCGATTGGGGTGTTTCCCGTCAACGATATTGGGGTGCGCCAATCCCCATGATTTATTGTGAAACTTGCGGCGAAGTGCCGGCGCCTTTACAAGATTTGCCCGTTGTGTTGCCTGAAGATATTGATTTTAGTGAGTCGATCGCGCCACTTCATACGATGAAATCATTTTATGAAGTGACTTGTCCTAAATGTCATGGTGTTGCTAAACGCGAAACCGATACCTTTGATACATTTATGGAATCTTCTTGGTATTACGCGCGTTTTGCTTGTCCTGATCAAGACGAGAAAATTTTAGACGAACGTGCTGATTTTTGGACGCCAGTCGATCAGTATATTGGTGGTATTGAGCATGCGATTTTGCATTTACTTTATGCGCGATTTCTTCATAAAGTCATGCGCGATTTTAATTTAATTGATTCTGATGAGCCATTTAAAAACCTGCTGACGCAAGGCATGGTTTTAAAAGGCGGCGAGAAAATGTCTAAATCAAAAGGCAATACAGTCGATCCACAAGCGCTGATTGATAAGTTTGGTTGTGATACGGCGCGGTTATTTTGCATGTTTGCGTCGCCACCAGAACAATCATTAGAATGGTCAGATAGTGGTGTTGAAGGTTGTTATCGATTTCTAAAGCGGATTTGGAGTTTGGCGAATGAGCATCAAGAAATGATCGTCAATCATAATAAACAAAATTCAAGCGTGACTAATAGTGAAGTCAAAAATCTACGCCGAGAATTTCATTTGATTTTAAAACAAGCCAACTATGATATGGACCGTTTGCAATTTAATACGGTTGTTTCGGCTTGTATGAAAATGATGAACTGTTTGGGTCAAGCGATGGATCAAAATGCCAATGAATTGCTAGTCGAAGGTTTTGGTATTTTGTTGCGAATTTTAAATCCGATTTCACCGCATATTTCTCAGCAGTTATGGCAGGAATTGTCGTATGGTGATGATGTTGGTTTGGCTCCTTGGCCGCAGGTTGATGAGTTGGCGCTTGATGTTGATGAAATTCAGTTGGTTGTACAGGTTAATGGAAAGCTTCGCGGCGAAATTCAAGTTGATAAAAATGCAAATAAAGAAACAATTGAACAAGCGGCATTAAATGACTCGAAAATTAAAAACTATTTGGCTGATAAAAGTGTTAAGAAAATCATTGTTGTGCCAAATCGATTAGTCAATATTGTTGTAGGATAAAACATGAAACGATTAATGTTGCCATACAAAATTATTTTTATATTAAGTTTAATTATTTCTCTTACTGGTTGCGGTTTTCATTTGCGTGGAGCAATTAAACTTCCACCTCAATTGCATACTTTTTATCTAAGCGGCAATTCACCCTATAGTTCTTTCTTACGCCAACTTAGTAAAGTATTGCTCTCATCAAAAATTACCTTGGTTGATTCGCCAGATCAGGCACCCCTGACTTTGTTTGTTGTGAGCGATAAATTAAATTGGTCCCAAACCACGGTTGCTACAAGCGGCGCCTTGCGTGATTATTCAGTGACTTATTCAGTTTCTTACGTATTACAATCTTCGTCGGGTGAAACACTCGTCGGGCCAAATTCAGTAAGTTCTTCGGAGACGGTTACAGCATTAAGCAGCGAGTTGTTGGAAAACAGTAGTAAATTAAAACAAGCGCAAAATAATTTAACACAGAGCCTCATTGTCAAAATGATGTTTCAAATTTCATCCAAAAATACTATTAAAAAGTTGACACAAGTTATTAATCAGCAAAAATTAAAATTTAAACGAAAAAAGACCACGGTTAAAACATGAAACTGCCAAGTAATCGATTAATAAGTGCTTTGAAACAACGGATTTATCCTGTGTTTCTTGTGACGGGCGATGAGTTTTTGCTTGTTGAAGAAGCTTGTGAGCAAATTTTTGAAGCAGCAAAATCTAGTCAGATTTCAGAGCGAAGGCGTTGGCAAACAGATAGAAATTTTAATTGGCAGCAAATACAAGATGAGGTCAATAGTTTATCTTTATTTGATGATAGTTGTGTGCTTGAGGTCTCTCTTACCTCTGGTAAATTAAATGATTCCGCGAAAGAAATCATAATTGCTTATTGTGAAAACCCGCCTGAAAATAAAATTCTAATTTTAAAAGCAAATAAAATTGACGCAAGAACATTAAACAGTAAATGGTGTAAAGCAATTGAGAAAATAGGTTGCATTGTGCAATGCTGGCCCATTCCTCACCAGCAACTTCCAGCTTGGATTCGTCATCGGTTGCAACTAGAAGATATGAGCGCTACGTCTGAAGCAATTCAATTTATTGCTGAACAAGTCGAAGGAAATTTACTTGCAGCCAAGCAAGAAATTCAAAAGCTTAAACTTGTATACGATAAGAAAAATTTGCAATTAGATGATGTCGTTTCTGCGATGAGTGATAATGCGCGATACGATGTTTTTAAACTGATTGATTGTGCATTGAGTGGCGATACGAAACGTACGCTTCGTATTATTCAATCGCTCAAAGCGGAAAATGCCGAGCCTGTTATAATTTTATGGGCATTTTCTCGCGAAATTCGTTCCTTGCTAGGCATCAAGCGATGTCAAGAACAAGGCGAAAGGATGGAGATGGTTTTTCAGAAGTTTGGTGTGTGGGAAAAGCGTAAAGTTTTTGTAAGTGCAGCGCTAAAGCGACTTTCAACAAAGGTATTATTAAAGCTTTTGGGTCAATCCAGCCAAATTGATCGCATGATAAAAGGTGTTGCCAGTGGCGATGTCTGGAGCAATTTAGTTGATATTGGCTTGCAACTTTCTATTGCTGAAAACAGCTTAACCCGGATATTTCATAACGATTTCTTGTGAGATATCCGGGTTGATGTGTTCTGAATATAAAAACAAGCAATGGAGGATAAGGTTATGTCGACTTTCTGGGCTTTTGATTTTGATCAAACAATTTCGATTCTACATACTTTTCATAATAATATAGATGCGCGTAAACAAACTATTGAGGAGCGTCGCAAAAACATTCGAGACTGTGCGGCGTTAAAATTGTTTATTTTACAGCGATATAAACAAGGTGATGCTTTTGCAGTAGTCACTTATCATTCTGATAAAAAACACATTGAGCTTTATTTAGAAGCACTCCTGGGGGAAGGATGGAGCGATATTTTTCGTTCTATTCAATATAATGATGGTCGGCACAATCGACCACTAGAAGAAAAAAATTCATATATTCTCAGTGCGATTCAAGTTATGGGTATGAGCATTGATACATTTGGCAAAGAAAATATCGTGCTTGTTGATGATGACCTAAAAAATGTTCAAGCGGCCCAAAGATATGGGTTTAGCGCTGTCTTGGCAACTCCTGGCGAAAATTATATTTCTAAATTGCATGACATTATTGCCTCCGATTCTAATTATTCGCCTGGTTCTTCTACGCTATATTCGTCACAACAGAGCAAAGAAAATCAGCCACTGTTAGAAGGTCAGAAAAAATCAGAGAATCTATGTTGTTGTAATCTTTTATAACAGCATCGGCGATAACATGAAATTGATCGTTTCTAGCGAAAATTTCACCAAAAATGCAAAATTAGGGACGAAATTCGCACGTTTCATACGAAAATTGCACCAAAAATGCAAAAATGGGACTAAATTCGTGCGATACGCACGAAAAACGTACCAAATTTGCTTGAATGGGACTAAATTCGCAGGCATAATGCAAGTATGAGCTCATTTAAACGTAATCAAGAAAATATTGTTACCCGGCTTTTGGATCAATTTCCAGCTGTTGCGATGATTGGTGCTCGTCAAGCTGGGAAAACAACATTAGCCAGACAGCTTCGGCCTGGGTGGCGATATCTTGATTTAGAAAATCCAAATGATTATGCGCTTATCAGCCGTGATCCCGTCTTGTATTTTGAACAGTTTGATCGGGATATTATTATCGATGAGGCGCAATTGTATCCTGAATTATTTAATGTTTTGCGTGGTGTGATTGATAATAAGCGTTCTCAAAAAGGTCGATTTATTGTTACTGGATCTAGTAGCGCAGAGTTAACGCATCATATTTCTGAATCACTTGCTGGTCGTATTGCAACCGTTGAGATTGGCACATTAAAAGCAAATGAATATTATCGAAAACCCTTAAGTGAGTTTTACCAATTATTCACGGCTAAATTAGACCAAAGAAAAGTTGTGAAAGGGCGGTCTGTATTAACGCGAGATCAAATGAATTACCATTGGTTGAAGGGAGGGTATCCGGAGCCAGCGATACAAAATGATGAATTCTTTTGGCAGCAATGGATGGAAAATTATTATTTTAATTACGTCAACAGAGACGTTGCCAAACTATTTCCTAAGATGAATAAGGTTAAATATCAGCGATTTATAAAAATGCTATCAAGCTTATCTAGTACAATCATTAATAAATCTGATGTAGCGCGAGCGCTTGAAATGAGTGAGGGTTCTGTGCGCGAATACTTAAAAATTATTGAAGGTACTTTTTTGTGGCGAGAACAGAATAGTTTTGAAACTACAGAAATACAGTCAATTGTAAAAATGCCAAAAGGTTACATGCGTGATACAGGTTTATTACACTATTTGTTAAATCTTAGGACGATGGAAGATCTTTTTAATTATTCTGGCGTGGGGCATTCATTTGAAGGCTTTGTGATTGAGGAAATTATTAAAGGGTTAAATGCATTAGGTAATACAAATTGGCAGGCAGATTACTTTCGTACACGTAAAGGGGCTGAGGTTGATTTGATTTTAGAAGGCTATTTTGGTGTTTTACCGATTGAAATTAAATATAGCACTACAATTCCAAATAAACGATTGCGATCATTAAGTGATTTTATCGAGCGCCATAAACTTCCGTTTGGTTTGGTAATTAATCAGTCTGATGAAGTCATTTGGCTTACCGATAAGATTGTTCAGATACCAGTAGGGTGGTTATAGTTTTTTTATTTCACCGCTACGCAGACTTCCAGTTTTGCATCGCTTGGATCGAAATTTTCGGGGTAAATTTCAAAGTCTGCAATATAGGTGCGATTTAAATCAGATTGCCAGATGTGTTGCCAGGTTTCGACTAATTTATCTGGATATTTTCCGGTGACTTCAAATGCTTCATAATTTGAAGCCGGTATTGTTTTAGAAGCTAAATTGTTTGGCAGTTCATCTACATTCTTTACGGTGCACCCAAGAAACATTGTGTATGGTTTTGTCCAGTCGTCTTCATAGTCTGTGTAAACCGCATAAATTTTATTATTAATACGATTGGGGATTTGATCCAAAATATTTTCTGTGAAGAATCGTTCCCATAATTTTGGAATGTCAGTTTGTGATTGATTGTTTTCGTTGGTTGTTTTGACGGATATTCCCGCGATAGTAAATTCATCTTTTTTGATAGTCATGGTTTGTCTCCGGTTTTTGAAAAACATTCATATGGGGTGCGTATTATGTGTCCCGTTATTTGTAGGGACAGCATATTATGCTGTCCGGTCACGCCAGCGGCGTGACTGAAAAAACTTTCGAATGTACTGTAAACAAGCCTGATGGCTCGCGGGGCGCATGATATGCGCCCCCTACAGCTCTAATTCAATATTCATTACGCGGCCGGAATCAATATTGTTTCTTATTCCATCAGGTCGCCAAGCTGGCGCGATGACATCGACCATTTCATTTGTTTTTAGTAATGAAGCTGGCACCAAAGATGCTTCGCCAAATCGTTGGTTGACTTTATCCATGGCAAAATTAAGAGCGGTCTCTTGTTCTATCTCTTCTGTATTTTCGAAAAGATCCTGTTGGTAAACAGTTTTTATTGGCATGAGCGCTGTGACTTGAATTTGCCGAATTATGCCAGCTTCAGCGTATTCTTTTAGAAAATTTTTACAGCCAGCATAAATCGGTTTAGCAATTTGAGTTTGTTCAGGTGTTTTATATCTCGTACCAAGCCAGCCGAGCGTTTCAGAATTCATGCCAATAAAAAATCGTGATGCATACATATCATATCGTCGTAAACGATGTGCCACTTTTTCTGTCATATGACGAAAATAAATTTTTACAATATCAAAATCTTTTGTGCCTGGCGGCAAGATTTTCCCATGCCCGACAGATTTTGGATCTGCAGTTGTAGTATGAACAGCCTCAGGATCTTTGCCCTGACACATTAGCCAAAAACGTTTGCCTAAATTCCCAAATCGTTTTGCAACAACATTCATTGGAATTTTCTTCATATCTTTGCAGAACACGACATCATATTGTGCTAAAAAACTTGCGACACCGACATTAATGCCACAGAGTTTTGTTATGTGTGCGTTTGCGAGCGCTTCTTCTGCTTCCCACGGTGGAATAACCGTAAAGCCATTTGGCTTTTTAAGTTCTGCGGCATATTTTGCGGTTGTTTTGTCGCCGCTCACACCGACGGAACAAAAGAGCCCGCTGACTTTATAGATTAGTGCTTGCACTTTTTTTCCAGCTTCAATGGGTGTATATAAATTTTGGCAAGCAGTAACATCTAAAAAAGCCTCATCGACTGAGAAGACTTCAATGTCAGGTGTGATTGTTTGTAAGCTTTTCATAATGCGCGAAGAAATTTCCGCATAACGCTTCGGCCGAGAAGGTGCTTGAATCAATCGTGGAAATAATCGACGCGCTTCTTTTAAACGCATGCCGGTGTGAATACCAAATTTTCTTGCTTCATAAGAGCAGGTTATAATGCACGTGCCTTGTTTACCATTGGTTACTGCTACAGGAAGTCCTCGCCATTGTGGATTGTCTAATTGCTCTATCGATGCAAAGAATGCATTCATGTCGACTAGAATGATCGCGCGAGACCATTTTTCATTTCGCATATTATTTTCCTGTGAGGTGCCAGAACTTGTATCATTAGCTTATCTCTAATGCAGAAGGATTTTGAAGTCCTTTTTTGTTTGCAGATTTGAGTTTTCTTTCTACTTTTTTAATATCTTCATCAGCTGATAAGCTTTCTGGCTGAATGCCTCTTTCAATTAATGTGCTTCGAACGCTTTGATTATTCATAATATGTTCATTAGAAATTTCTTGTTCAGTCTGCATTTGATTTGCTTTGGTATTAAAGATGGTAATTTCAGTGGCGAAATCTTTTGCTTTTAAAATAATTGTTGGCGCAAAATCAGCTAACGCTCTGTTTTTTGGTACTTTCCATTTTGTTTTTATTTGTTCGGTTGTGTAACCAAACAATGCCTTATCGCCTTTGCTGCGAATAATTCCAAAATTTTTGTCACTTCTAGTTCGTTCAAAAATCACACCGGAAAGTTCTTTTTCAGTATCTGCTAATTTTTTTCGTGCCGATATTCTTTCTGATTCCAAAAGCCGTTTTTCAATGATCTCTGATTTTCTGGTTTGAACGGCAAAATAAGTTTGTGCAAAAGCAATGGCTTCTTTTCTCGGATTTCCATTTTGTGCGATAAGATAGCAGGCATATCGTGTGAGCATAACATCAGATATTTCTCTTTGGCTGTCAGAACCAAGTGCAACCATTTTGTTGATGCCAACAAAATGGTTGGTTGATTTATGGCCAGACAAATCACAGGCAATTTTTGCTTTATCTATGACTTGTAAAAAATTTCTCCATTCAGTATAACCAAGTAAAATTTGCAAATCTCTTGCCTGCCAAAACTCCAAGCCATTTTCAGTTTTCTTGGCATAAGATTCAAAGTTATTAGTAAGCGACTGGACAAGTTCAATTTTCATGTCAATTCCTCTATCTCGTTAACCGAATAATCCCCAAAAAGATACCTTGAACTTTGACAAATTGTTCTTCGTAAACTTGTACGGGATATTTTGGATTTGATGGCTGTAATCGGATTTTGCCATCGCCATAATAATAGCGTTTTAATGTTGCTTGATCGCCATGAACGAGTGCGACGACAATGGTGCCACTTGGTGCTGTTTGGCACGATTCGCATAACACCCAATCACCATCACAAATGTGATCTTCAATCATCGAATCGCCTTTGACTTGTAATAAGAAGCGACCCTCTCCTAGGAGTTGTTTTGTAACATCGATATACTCATAATTTTCAATGGCTTCGATGGGTTGCCCTGCTGAGATTTTACCAATCAAAGGTAAGGCAAAAGGAGAGGTCGCTAATTCGATATTCTTGCGGGCTTTATTTGGGTTTCGAAAGATATTGCCAGTGTCTTCCAAACGATCCAGGCAATAATTTAAAAAAGAATCAGATTTAATTTTGAGGCCATCTTGAATCGTTTTTTGCGTGGGTGATTCGAGATGCTCATCCCAGTAGTCTTTGATAAAGTTAAAAACGGCTTCTTGCTTCTCTGTTAACATCAGTTTTCTGTCCTTCGTTGAAATAGGAGTGAACTTAGGAGTATTCTATCCTAGAATAAATCATCAAGGCAAGAACAAAAATAAAAAATATTTTTTGTTTTAAATTTCAACAAGTTGTATGGCATCTGAAGCGATTCACCAAAAATTGTAAAAAATACTTGTCAAATTAAAATATTGTTGTACTATTACGGCAGTACATCAGGTTGATTGTAGGGTCAAGTCGAGACTTGTCCTTCTTTGTGGAGATGATATGTCAAAAACAGAAGGTGATGGTTGGCGAGGTTTTTTGCGGTTATGTGAGAAATCACAGAGGTCTAAACAACTTGATCTTTTTTTTAATGTGTTTTTAACTCATGAAGAAAGAGGGGCGGTGGCTAAGCGATTTGAGATTGCAAAGGCATTATTGACAGATGATAAGCCGCAGCGAGAAATCGCAAAAGAGTTGGGCACCAGTATTGCAAAAATCACAAGGGGTTCGAATTACTTAAAAACAATTGATGAAAAGTTTAAACAGTTTTTAAAAGAGAATTTATAAGATGACAAAACAATACGTGAAACAAAATAGTAAAAAGCTTAGCTTGCTTTGCAAGCTTTGTTGGCGTGTTGCTATTTCAAAATATTGGCGCTAGCCGTCAATCATTCAAAAAATTATTTAATACTAAATATAAAAAACAATAATGAGGTTTGTTATGGGATTTGCAGGTAATTTTGGCTCAAATGGAAGTTTTTTTTTGACAAGCGAGAGATCTGAACGTCGAAAATTGCCATATGATGAAGAGAGATTTATGAAAGAGCTGGAGCAAATCAAGAAAAAGAATGCATCATTGTTGGGAAGGAAGAAGTCAATACTAAACGAATACTTTCTTCATATAACCAAGCTCGAGTGTATGATACAAAAGGTTGAGCAATATGCGTCCGATCCGATTGAGCTTAAAAAGTATCTATCGACAGTTGGCATTGAATATTCTATTACAGAACTCGCTGAGTTTTTGGAAGATGTTCGTTTTCAACTTAAGAACTGTAATTTTGTTGAGCTGACCGAAGTCAAAAAAGAAAGCAGCGAACTAACAAATTTAAGTGGGTTAAATTATAATTTGTGATGAAGCAAAGCGCTTGTTTACAAGAAGTTTTTGAAAAAGATAATCAGGAGATAGCATTAAATTTATAATTAACAATTAAATAAAAAATGTTTTTCGGTTTGTATTTCAATGAGTTATATAGAATCTAAAGCGGTTCATTAAAAATCGTAAAAAAATACTTGCCAAATTAAAATATTGCTGTACTATTACAGCAGTACAGGCTGGAGCTTAAGGATGAGCAAGGTGATAAGCCACAACGAGAAATTGCGAAAGAATTGGAAACAAGTATTGCTTAAATTACAAGGGGTTCGAATTACTTAAAGACGATTGATGAGAAGTTTAAAGAATTTTTAAAAGAGAATTTATAATAATGACAAAACAATACGTGAAACAAAATAGTAAAAAGCTTAGCTTGCTTTGCGAGCTTTGTTGGCGCACTAGCATCTCAAAATAATGACGCAAGTCGTTATTTCAAAAAATCATTTAATACTAAAATATAAAAAATAATGAGGAGGTGTGTTATGTCATTTGGTGGAGGAAGTAATGTTGGCTTAAGCGGAGGATCAGGGAGGTCTGAAGAAAGTAAAAAGCGTAGAAAATTGCCATATCAGTCAAAGAGATTTATAGAAGAGCTTAACAAGATTGAGAAATCTTACAAAAGCTCATTGTTGAGTAAGGTTGGTTTCTATAATTTATCTGCGGTTAAGGTTGCAATACAAGATGTTCGAGAACGCGCATATAAACCGCATGAGCTTTGTAAATATATATCGCTTCTTAAAATTGATGCAGGAGATTTAAATAATTTGTTAGACGATGCTCATTGTCAAATCAGAAAAAATGGAGTCGAACTAGTTAAAATGGATGAGAACAACCTAGGCAAAATTTTAAGTCGATCATAATGGGGAAACAATGATACATCGCCAGGGCTTAAACTCGGGCGATGTAAGATTATAGTGAGGAGTTTGTATGAAATTCATTATTAACAAAATTAAAAATAGAGTTAATGCCTGCCCGAAAGGCTTAGTCGTTCTTTTTTACACGGAAATGTGGGAGTTGTTCGGGCGTTTTGGCATCATCGCATTGCTTGTTTTATATTTAACGAGAACATTGCATATGAGTGATGCAAAAGCATTCTCGATTTTTAGTGCGTTTCTCGCATTGATTTATGTGACGCCGATCGTTGGTGGGATTTTGTGTGATCGTATTTTAGGAAATCGTCATTCGATTTTGCTTGGTGGTATTATTATGGCTTTTGGGAATGCATTGTTAATTATTCCCAATCAATTCATGGTGTATCTTTGGCCTCGCCATCATAATCCTCGGCAGTGGGTTTTTTCTTCCTAGCATAGCACCGCTAGTTGGCTTTCTGTATGAAGGTGATGATCGTGGGCGAGATGCGGGATTTACCATTTATTATCTTGCAAAAAATATTGGTGCGCTTTTAGCGCCGATACTTTGCGGCATAGTTGCCGATAAATTTGGTTATAATTATGCGTTTATTTTAAGTTCGCTCGGCATGATTTCGGGTATGATTGTTTTTGTTAGGGGTAAGAAGCATCTTCAAGAACATGTCAAAAAACCAATTGTAAAGAAATTACGATTAAAGTCATTAGCAATTTCGCCCATTCAATTAATTTATATTGGCATGTTGTTTGTCGTGCCGATCATTCTTTTGGTGATGGAATATAATATTGATGCTTATTTATTGATTTTCACAGGTATCATTGTTTTTGTCGCATTGATGGTAACCGCTTTTAAACGAACAAAAGCAGAGCGACGACATATTTTTGCGATTTTACTTCTGATGATTTTCTTGATTGTCTTTTCTGGGTTTTTAAGTCAAGGCGGTACAACATTAAACTTATTTATTGATCGAATCGTTAATCGACATATCTTTGGCTTTCATATTCCAACGACAGCATTTTATGCGATCGATCCCATTTTTATGCTAACTGTCGGTCCGTTTTTGGCCGGGCTATGGATTATTCTAGCGAAGCGCAAACGTGAGCCATCAGTGCCGATGAAATTTAGTATTGCCTTATATTTGTTATGTTTAGGCTTTTTGGTCTTTGCATTGGCCGCATTTTATGCAAAAATGCACGGCCAAGCATCGCCATTGTACGTAGTTCTCGCATATTTCTTGTTTCCGATTGCAGAATTGTGTATTGTGCCGATTAGTTTGTCGATGGTGACGAAGCTGGCTCCGAAAAATTTAAATGCCATGATGGTTGGTGTTTGGATGTTATCAAGTGCGGCAGCGAGTTTTATGACGGGACAAGTCTCGAAAATAGGCCAAGTGACATTTAAAATTACAAGTTTATTTACGTTGCATCATGCATCAAGTATTTACATGAATGCATTTTTGTTTTCGGCAGTTTGCTTAGCAATTGCCGCAACGGTTTTGATAGTAGTCAGACCGTTTATTAAAAAACTGATGGTTTAAAAAACATAAGAGAGGTTCATATGAAAATAAAAAATATACTAGCAGTGGCTTGTGTGGCGAGTTTAGCCAGTGCAACATGCATGGCTGCGCAAACAAATTCCAATGCTAATTCGAGCACAGTGAAATTGCAACATCTAGAAAAACAGATGGTCGCATTACAAGGACAAGTTAAACAAATGGAGCAGGAGCATAAATATACTTCAAAGAAAAAAACGTCAAGCTCTCAATCTGGCGTAGCAAGTAGAGTGTCTTCTAAAAAGCAAAGCACCTCTTCAAAGTTAGCATTCTTGCATTCTCAAAATTATGTCGTGATTGAACCTTTTACAAGTCAACCGACTTATTATTCAGGTGGTAAACTCGTGGTTAATGCGGTTGGTATTAACGAAGATGCTAAATTATTATATCGTCGTTTGCTGAACGAAAAGCCATTTTTAGATGCAGGTATTGAAAAAGCTAAAAAGCCGCGTTTGGTGCTAAGTGGAAAAGTTGAAGGTTTGGCCAGTTATAACAATCCTTATGCCGGACGTTATAGTTCTGATATCGATTTATATGGCGCTGAATTAGATGTGTTTGCTGAGGTTTCTCCATGGATTAATGGATTTATGGCGCTAGCATATGATAGCAATCCAGCGACTAATAACGTTGCGATGGTTGGTAGTAATCGTCGTATCAGTAATTCACGGATATATCTTGATTCCGGCTTTTTAACGATCGGGAATTTTTCTAAAAGTGGACTTTATTCCAGTATTGGTCAATTCACCGTTCCATTTGGTCGGTTTGGTTCAAATATGATTGCAACACCACTTACAGGCTCAATAGGTGAAACTGATGGCCGAGCAATTACCCTAAATTATATTGCAAATCCTGAAACACATGTTGTGACCCCATATGTTCATACCTTTGTATTTAAAGGTGATACAAAGTATGGCAGTCATAATAATATTGTGAAGAATTATGGAATTGATGTTGGTTCATGGATGGGTGGTGATAACGTTAACGGTGGCTTAGGCGCAAGTTATATTAGTAATCTGGCGGATGGCAAATATATACAAAATAATGGTGGCGGTGCCGGGTTTATGGGCTTTGAGCAAACTTCAGGAGCAAGAGGTTCTTCTGAAATGATTACTCATCGTATAGGTGGATTGGATGTTCATGGAAACTTTAATTGGGGCGCTTATTCATTCTTAGCAGAATACGTAACAGCATTGCAAAGTTATTCACGTGCAGACTTAACTTATAATGGACACGGCGCGAGACCTAACGCATTGAATATCGAAGGTGCATATACCTTTACGGCTTTCAACATGCCAAGTTCAGTTGCCCTAGGTTATGGTCTGTCACGTCAAGCACTTGCCTACAATATTCCGCATCAACGTTATGTAGCTTCATGGTCATTAACGTTCTTGAGAAATACAGTGCTAACCCTTGAAGCACGTCATGACATAAACTATGGAAAAGGTGATACAGCAACAGGGAATGCTGGTGGTGGAACCATGGCATCAGCAGTAACTGTTAATCAATTAGGTAAGATTGATAATGCATTGACGGCTAGGGTAGGCGTCTACTTCTAATCTAAGCAGCACCTTTTGCACGATATCTGTGTTGCAGTGTTTTAATGTTGGGCCGCATACTATGCGGCCCCTACTTATTATTTATAAAATCGCATCCTCGAAAGACACTGCGCTTTGATCTCGAGCAAAACACGCTTATGTATGCTAAAGTAAATATGATATGAAAAAATTTTGCTTAGCATTCATCATCGTTATTTTTATTGCTTTTATTGGCTTCTTGCTAATACCTAAGCCACCCTTATTAGATGGTATCAGCTATTCACAAGTGGTTTTTAATCGCCATTACAAATTATTACGAATGACCTTAACAACTGATCATCAATACCGCGTTTATACGCCGCTTAATAAAATTTCAAAACAATTGATTCAAGCAACTTTATTGCAAGAAGATCGATACTATCATCATCATATTGCTATCAATCCGATTGCCTTATTCAAAGGATTTTGGACGACGTACATTACTAGAAACAGGCGTCGAGGAGGATCGACGATTACGATGCAGGTCGCAAGAGTGCGTTATCATTTAACGACGAAGACTGTATTTGGTAAAATAAGACAGATTTACTATGCGTTTTTGTTAGAGCGCTACTATACAAAGAAACAAATTCTTGGTGCTTATTTAAATTTAGCACCATACGGTGGAAATATCATAGGTGTGGGTGCTGCAAGTTTAGTGTATTTCCATAAGGCTCCCAATCAGCTAACGCTTGTTCAAGCATTAGCTTTAGCGGTGATTCCACAAAATCCAGTTAAACGTCAGCCGATGCATGTTAAGGAAAATAAAATTTTACGCAAAGCAAGAGATCGTTTGTTGAAAAGATGGCAAGAAAGATATCCAGTAACAGAAACACAAAAACGTGAATTTAATTTGCCAATGCGTGTTTATTCTCGAAAGCAATTGAAGTTGAAGTAATCGTAATAATCGATATTTCAATACATCTTGTCTCTAATTTTTAATGCCAGCCTGGTTTGGGGATGAATGCATCAAAATGCAATTCACTATTATTTATTCGTCCAACAACTCGTCCATTCCAATTAGATAGTTTAATTTCAGCGGCAATATGATGTTGTTCGTTGGTGACAGGAGAATGATATTTATAAATAGTTCCAGTATTTTTCTTGAAAAATTCAATGCCTTGATCGCGTTTTTCTCCTTTTTTAGGCGCTGAAACAACCTTGCCTCGATCTGCGACATTTATCACATGTTGAAGTGATTTTTCCTCCAGTGAGTCAGCAAGTGCTGCAACATGTAAAAAACAGGCAATTTTTAAAATTTGGTTATTTCTAGTATGTAGAGAAAAGCTTATTATGTTGGTTACTTCAGTTTCAGATTGTTGTTTGATTGTAATAACTTCTTGTGTTTCTTTTTCTAAGTCATTGTTGGCAAAAAGGGTATCTTGTTCGTCTTTTTTTGTTTCAATTGTATGTTCAGATTCAGCTTCAGTTTTGTTGGGTATATCAGGTGAAATTGTTTTTTCTTTTTTTTGGGCTTTTTCGAGAGGTAAAGTAACCGTTTTTTGTTGTTTGTCTTTTGGGGTAGCTTCACCTAATCTTTCTAAAATAGCCTCTATTGATTCTGACTCTTCTTCTTTTTTGTAACAAATTTCAGGATGTAGCTTTCGCGGATGATATATTTCAACCCTCTTAAAGGATATTCGATCATGAATTTCTAAAATAATGTTCTTTAACTCTGACTCTTTTGGTTTTTTTCTATCATGCTTAATTTGAGATGTAATATTTTTTATGATGTTCACGTAACTTGGGTTCCCGTGGTCTCTGTATGTTAGGGCAAGTTCTCCAAAATAAGTTCCCAATAGGCGATTTAGGTCTAGATTAGAAGTTCCCGGGTTTTTCCATATATATTTAATTCTTAAATAATTAAGAAAATGCGTTGTTAATAATGGTTTGATGTTTGCTTCATCAAATGCTGCTAAATAGCTCGTGACAAGCACGCGTTTTACATAACGCCAAAATGCTATTCTGATTTTTTTGTTTTTCCCTTTGAAGCAACGATTGAGTTCGATAGAAAGTTGTTTGTTGGCTTCTTGTATTTCTTGGCTGCTTTCGATGGTTGTGCCCGTATCTAAAATATTAACAAGATTTTCTGCGGCTTGTTCAGCGATCATTTGTTTGGTATTTTTATTTTGGTCAAGCATTGCTGCAAATGAGTTAAAGTGCAGTACAGCATTATGTTTTCCAAATACATCGAACAATACTATTTTTTGAGCTTTAGTCAAATCATCGTGACAATAAATTATGTGTTCGTCGTCATCTTCAGTAAAATTATCATGAACGAGCTCTTGTTCGTCATCTAAACTTTCTACAGTTTTATGTGATTTGATATAAGGTTTCTTTTTTATAGTTTTCTTTTTAGCACTACGTTTTTTTGGTGGCATGATTGATCCTGATAATGTTTATGAGCTTTGGAAATAATGAGAGTTTGAGTTTCAGTGTTCAACCCTTTGTTTTTTTATTATATTCACACAAGTCATTAATAGGACATTCGGAACAGTGTGGTTTTTTTGCGGTACAGATATAACGGCCCAGTAGAACGAGCCAATGATGTGCGTCATGCATAAATTCTTTAGGAATAATTTTATTTAATTTTTCTTCGACAATTAATACATTTTTTCCGGGTGCGATATTAGTGCGATTTGAGACGCGAAAAACATGTGTATCAACGCCGATAGTGTGTTGCCCAAAAGCTACATTTAAAATAACATTTGCAGATTTTCTACCAACCCCAGGAAGAGATTCGAGTTCTCCGCGCGATTGAGGAATAGTCGAATTAAATTGTTCAATGAGCATTTTCGAAGCATTGATAATATTTTTGGCCTTGTTATTATAAAGACCAATTGTTTTGATATATGTTTTTAATTTTGCTTCACCAAGGGCTACCATTTTCTTTGGTGTATTGGCGATAGAAAATAATTTTGGCGTGGCTTTGTTGACGCCCTTATCAGTCGTTTGAGCAGAAAGTACAACAGCAACTAAAAGCTCATAGGGTGTTGTAAAATCTAATTCCGTCTTTGGGTTTGGGGTGGTGTTTTTCAATCGTTGAAAAATCTCACGGCATTTCATTGAATTCATTTATTTTTCACTCAACATTGCATCGATACTTGCTTGTTCGATTCGTTGCATCATTGGTTTGAATTCGTTAATTTTATGATTTGACAAAGCAACTTCACAATCTTCCCAAACTAGCGGATTTGTATTTAAAAAGTTTTCTGTTTTTTCTGCCAAAGTAGGTAAAACAGGTTTTAAATAAATCATGAGAATTCGAAAGAGATTTAAGCTCAAGCTGCAGACCGATTGTGTTTCAAGCTGTTTACTTTCTTCTTTGATCATTTTCCAGGGTTTTTTCTCATCAATATATTGATTGGCAAGATCGGCAAGTTTCATGATTTCGCGAATTGCTTTTGAGAATTCGCGATGTTCATAAGCGTCAGAAATGATGACATTCGCTTTAGAAAATTTTTCGAAAAGTTCATGATCGTCGCTATGTTTGCTCAGCATACCGTCGAAATGTTTGTTGATGAAGCCAGCGTTTCGGCTGGCAATATTTACAACCTTTCCAACTAAATCGGCATTAATTTTTAAACGAAAATCATCGAGGTTTAAATCAAGATCTTCAATTTGACTTGATAATTTAGAAGCTAAATAATAGCGAAAATATTCCGGATCAAGATGGTTGAGATAAGCACGTGCTTTAATAAAAGTGCCGCGCGATTTTGACATTTTCTGTCCATTGACCGACATAAAGCCATGCACGGAGACAGTGGTTGGAGTGCGTAATTTTGCGCTCATTAAAATGGCTGGCCAAAAGAGCGCATGAAAATACATAATGTCTTTGCCAATGAAATGGTATACTTCGGCATCTGAATTTTCTTGCCAGAATTCATCAAAATCTAAATCACTTCTTTCTTCACATAGTTTTTTTAATGCTGCCAAATAACCAATGGGCGCATCGAGCCAAACATAGAAATATTTCCCCGGGTGGTCAGGAATTTCAAAACCAAAATAAGGTGCATCTCTTGAAATGTCCCAATTTTGTAATCCATGATCAAACCATTCCATTAGTTTATTAACGACCTGTTCTTGCAGGTGTCCTTCATGCATCCATTTTTTTAATGCATCGGTGTAGTTTGGTAGTTGGAAAAAATAATGCTCAGATTGTTTGGTAATGGGTGTGGCGCCTGAAACGACAGAAACAGGGTCTTTTAAGTCGGTTGGAGAATAAGTCGCACCGCAAACTTCGCAGTTATCACCATATTGATTCGTTGCATCACACTTTGGGCATGTACCTTTGACATAACGATCAGGTAAAAATAATTCTTTGACTGGATCATAGGCTTGTTCGATTGTTTTAGACACAATATCGCCATTTTTATTTGCTCGTTCATAAATCATATTTACGAGTTCTTTATTTTCAGGCGAATGTGTTGTGTAAAACTTGTCGAGACCAATCAGAAAATCATTACAATCATTGCTTTGTTCTTCTTGAATTTTCTTAACTAAGGCTTCAGGTTCGATGTTTTCTTTTTCGGCGCGGAGCATAATTGGTGTGCCATGACAATCACTACCGCAAATGTAAAGGCATTCATGGCCACGCATTTTCTGAAAACGTATCCAGATATCAGTTTGGATATAGCCAACTAAATGACCGAGGTGCATAGAACCGTTTGCGTATGTCAGCGCATTGGTCGCTAGAATTTTTCGTTTTTTAATTTTCATGTGGGCAAATTATTTAAACTCTTTAAGACGGGTACTATATCAGAAAATACCTTAAAAAGTCATTATTTTGATCAAAATTCAAATGTAAGCGCGTTTTAAGCTTCGAGTTTCAAAGAAGTGGTGCTACTATTATCAATAGAGTTTCTATGGAGGAGATTCTACATGTTACACCGATACTGGCTTGTCACTTTTTTTTGCGTCATTTTCTCGTCTTTTTTATTTGCAGGTCATGGTCAATTGGTTGCTTATTATCAGGGTGTTTGGGTTCGTAATACGAACGAAAAAGCACCAAGTAATAATGAGTTGAGTAAAGTTATTATCGAGCATCCCCACCAAGATTGGTTGATAAATGTATATCAGCATTGTCAGCAGGAAAAAGATTGCTTGATTGCGTCAGTTAGTGTGAAAGAGGGTGCTGATTCGAACAAATTGTATTCTTTAGCGGTGAGCTGGCAAAAACAATTTCCACAGACGAAGCATGTTATTTTATTGTATCAATTGGTGTTAACGCCCCAAGATAAAACACATATAGGGTGGAAAATTCTTGTTCGCGATGAGCAGAATCTAAAGCACTTAATGACAAGTCTTCACGGTGTACTCATCCGCAAAGATTCACAGCTTGAATTCCCACCGACACCGGATGTTCAAAGCGGTAAGGCAACGTCCGATTTGGAAAAGCTCGTTAAAAACAAATCTGTCGAATGTCAGGATTTGAAGGTTAGCTGTGTGGTTGCGAAAAATGCTAATGTCATCGTTGGCTCATTTACCGAAAAACAACGAAAAGTCGATATTTCTCCTGTTCCGCGATGTTTGCCTTGGCTAATGAAATCTTATGATGCTGACAATATCGCTTTATTGTTTAAATCAAATAATTCGACTTGCATGCAGAAATGGCCCGTGAGATGTTCTGATCACCAGTGTGCCGCAATTCTTCAAAATTTCAACGAGTTAGGTAAGATTAACCCGATCAGTAATTCTCGTTAAAAAATTATTATTAATTAATGGGTTGGTTTATAGTGAAGATAACAACTTTTCGATGGCCAATTTTACCATGGTCAAGAACGATTATTCGCTTGGTTTTTGGTAATTGTAAAAAATCTTTTTGTAGTGCGATAAAGTATGCCTTTTTAGTATAAGAAAATAATTTTTTCGAGCCTTGAATAAAAGTAGGATCGAAAGGTGTAGGCCAATTCACCATAAATTTAATATCTTCCCCATCAGGTCCAATTTTGTAAAAAACAATAGGCAGTGCTTTTTGTTGTTCAAGTTTTTGTATTTTTTCAACAAAAGGTTTTGTGCGTTCTAGCGCATAGTTTATCGGTTCGAGAATGCCAATATTAATAGTGAGTAAGGCGAGCACTGCAATGAATATAATGCTAAATTGTTTAAGCATGTCTGATTTAATCATAAATTCTAGCCAAATCAACACAAAGCAAAGCAGCGTACTAAACACGATAACGGGATAGAATGATAAATGGAGGTTAAATCGTCTTCCTAATAATAGAGCTACGCAAGAAAATATAACCGTTAAAAATGGCAGTACATAACATATGCCAATGAAAAATTTTCGAGTCCAAGCAAGTATAGTGCTTTGTCTGAATTCAGTAAAAATACAAGCAGAGATTAGTGCGCAAGCTGGCACAATGGGTAATATATAGCGAATTTTCTTTGCGCCAGGAATAGACATGCCAATAAGAACAATGAAAATCCATGCAGTGAGATAAGTTAGAAATTGAAAATTAGCAGTGGTATTTTTAATTTTAAGCGTTCGAAGTATTGATTTTAATTGTGAAATTATAACAACAATTGCGATAGGAAAGGCGATGGCATAGTTTGCGAGCCCTTGTGTCCAGTAATAAAAGAAACCTTGGCTTCCTGCATTGTCGCCAAGTCGACCAGTGAATTCCATAAACAAAACATCATGTAAAAATAATCGACCATGCTCATAATAAGCGGCAGCCAAAAGTACGGACATTAATAGGATAAGTAGTGCAAGCGCTATAAGGGCAAAAATAAATAACTTTTTAATTTCATGGCGACAAAGAAAATATCCGCATAAGACACCTGCAGGAATCACTAGGCCAATTGGTCCTCGCAAGAAAAACCCTAGGACAAGGCATATCGGCAGAAGCCAAAGCCGTTTTAATTTTTCATAAATTTCAGCAGAATAAACGATATAAAATGAAATCACAGTGATACAACTTGTAAATTGGTCCATAGAAATGGAGCGTGAAGCATCAACGAAACTTTGTGTCAATAAAGCAAAGAGCACAGCATAAATGCCCATGTGCCGCGAACGCATTTCACCAATTTTATAAATAAAAACTAAAATTAGCGAAGACGCGACTGCAGTCGGTAATATGGCGGCGAATGGTGTTACTTTTCCAAAAGGTAGCGAGGCTAAATAAATTAAAATAGTTGGTAATGCTGGGTAATCTGGATAAGGGCCTTGATAAGTATATGGAAATAGTCGGATGCCGTGATGCATCATTTCTTGGGCAAAAAGTGCAAAGCGTGTTTGAAATGCGACAAACTCCGGGCTAAGGTTGAATAAAAAAGCAACAAGTCCAGCTAGGAAAATAATCCAAGGTATTTGGTGTTTTGTTAATGATAGTTTCATAATAAGCATTGTCTCTCAATTGTAAAAAGTGTCAAGGTTTGGGTTCTGGGCGATTACATTTGAGTTATAAATAATAAAAAAGTACTAAATTTGGAGTTTAAAATAAGTATTTGGTGATGATTTTGTCGAAATGGCTCGTGCCTGCGCTTTATTTTCGCCAAAATCATCACCAAATACTTATTTTTCTCGTTTTACTTAAATTTTTTATATTTGTTCGCGTTCTTTGGCGATGATACACTTTACACATCAAAAAAATTTTAAAGGAGCAATCATGTCAATCAAGCCTGATCATTGGATTCGTCGAATGGCCAAAGAGCAAAATATGATAGAGCCATTTGAGCCAGGGCAAATAAAAGAACTTAATGGAAATAAGATTGTTTCATATGGCACATCAAGTTATGGCTACGATGTTCGCTGTGCCGATGAGTTTAAGATTTTTACAAATATTAATTCGGCTATGGTTGACCCAAAACAATTCGATGCAACGAGTTTTGTTGATGTAAAGTCAGACGTTTGTATTATCCCGCCAAATTCGTTTGCGCTTGCACGTACCATTGAATATTTTAAAATTCCACGCAAAGTATTAACGATTTGTTTGGGTAAATCGACTTATGCGCGCTGCGGGATCATCGTTAATGTGACGCCGTTAGAGCCAGAATGGGAAGGCCATGTGACACTAGAATTTTCGAATACAACGCCACTGCCCGCGAAAATTTATGCAAACGAAGGTGTGGCACAAATGTTATTTCTAGAGTCGGATGAAGGTTGTGAAACTTCTTATAAAGATCGTGGTGGAAAATACCAAGGCCAGACCGGGGTAACCGTGCCTATAACATAAAGACTGTTCTGAGAATTGTTAGGACAAGTTGCGCCTTGTCCTTACGCAAGTTTTCGCGAGATCCCTGATGCGATTTAACAAATTTACCATTCTAATGATTTTGCTTTTTGTCAGCGTCATCACGCTTGGTATTTGGTATCAGTTCTCTGTTATTTTCAATCCTGATAATTTTTGGCTTCTGTTTATCACAAATAAATTATTGCATGGCGGAAAATATTACAAAGATTTTTTTGAAGTTAATCCGCCGCTCATTTTGTATCTTTATACATTGCCCGTCATTATTGCAAACTTTTTTCATGTGAGTGTTTATGCATTATTTCGCTTTTATGTTGCAGCAATTGTTGTAACGTCGATTATCACTTGTAGTTGGTTGTTTAGATTATCTGATGGAACGGACCATAAAATTATTCGTTATTCGCTTATTGCTTCCCTCATATATATATTCTTCTTCTTTTTCCCTGTCATTTCTGGAGAGAGAGAATACCTTGCATTGGCCTTCATTTTGCCTTATTTATTACTTGTTAATCTTCGGGTTCAAGGAAGGCGTTTTGGTGTTGTTTCTGCAATCTTAATTGGACTTTTTGCAGGTATTGGATATGCAATTAAGCCCTATTTTTTAATTCCATTGTGTTTTGTTGAAATTTATTTAATTGTAAGAAAGAAAAGTTTTTTCGCGCTCTTTCGACCAGAAGCTTTCACAATAGTGATTGTTTTAATCTTATACTTGGTTTCAATTTTTATTGTGACGCCAGAATATATCAACAAAATTATTCCTTTAGCTGCTAGCTGGTATTACATGGGTTATCATTTTTCTTGGAAATTTTTATATGGAAATTTGCCGTATCTTTTTATGATTATAGTGCCTGTTTGCTTCTTGTTGCTTCGAAAAAGATTTCACTATAAAACTTTTGCGGATATTGTTTTTCTTTCGATGGTTGGTTTTAGTGTTGCTTATTATGTGGCGCGTCAAGCTTGGATATATCATTTTTTCCCAGCATATGCGTTGTTGGTTATTTTAATGGTGGTTTGTATTGCAGAGTTGTTTTATGAAACATTGCACACGCAAAAGATTTCATCAAAACAATTGTATATAAATGTAGGTTTTATTATATTTATGTTAGCAGTGTTGCTGTTATCGCCCGTTGCAAATTCACAAAAAACAACTTTGTCTGATTATAGATCAACTCAGTACTCGAATTTCATTAAAATTCATTCGCAATTTGATCGCAACATTCAAGATAGATCCATGGCGGTTTTTTCAACGACTTTGATTGATATGATGATTTTGACAAAATATGGGCGTTTATATTCGACGATTAGGTATCCAAATCCGCTTTATCTTTTGATGAATTATTATAAGAGCCACAAACTTTTGTCTAAAGTAAACAGAACGAAATATAATGAGGGGCAGAAACCAATGATTAATTTATTTGTTGAGGACCTTGAGAAACATCCGCCAACATTTATATTTTTTGAAGTTGCTTTTGGAAAGAAAAAGCTGAGCTATCCCATTCGAGCTTTGATATATCCTGGGATTGTTAAAACGCTGTCAATTAATAAAAAATTCAAAAAACTTTGGCAAAATTATCAATTTGTAAAAAGGATTAAAATTTTTTCCGCTAAAGATAATGATCAGTGGTTGGTTATGTTTAAAAGAGTGCGGCAAAATTAACCTTACTCTTCGTCACCTTCCACTTCTTTAATCGGATGTTCGGCAGCTGAAGCATTAATACGTTCCTTCATTGCCTTGCCTGGTTTAAAGTGAACAGCGTATTTAGACTCAGTCGTTAGCTTTTCACCTGTTTTAGGATTGTGAGCTAAACGTGGCGGTCGATGATGTAAATTAAAACTGCCAAAGTCTCGGATTTCAATTCGTCCGTTTGATTTCAAGCAATCAATCATTTTATCAACGATTGCATTAATGCTAATCGCGACATCCTTTTCAGATAGATGATGCTGTTTTCTGCCCAACTTAACAATTAATTCAGATTTAATCACGTTCCTTGTCCTCTCTCTACAACCTTGATTTTTATCCTGTTCTTATTAATCCTAGCACTCTAATTATGAATTTTCATCTGTTTTTTTCAAAATTTGTATAGAAAATGTTTCATGCTTGTTGCAGCTATCCAAACCGGCTACTATTGCGCGTTTGGAGGTGCCAATGCAGACAACATTCAAAGAAAATCGATGGTTTTGGGGATTTGCCGGGCTACATGTCATTTTTTGGACAATTATGCCGGCGCTTTTTCGTTATACTTTGCCTTTAGATGCAGTTGAAGGCACGACTTGGGGGCGCCAGCTTGCGTTCGGTTACGATAAAAATCCATTTTTGAATGCTTGGCTAACTGAGCTTGCTGTTTGGGTTGGCGGGCAAAGTGGCTGGGCAATTTATCTGTTTAGTCAATTATGCGTTGTGGCTTGTTTTTGGGCGGTTTGGCGATTGAGTAAAAAAATGATGTCTCCGGTGCATGCGTTTGTTGCCGTCGTGCTGCTAGAATTTATGACGAATTATAATATTGATGCCATCGACTTTGACGATAATGTGCTTCAAGTCTGTTTTTGGGCGCTCATTATTCTCTTTTTTTATAAGGCGGTCACAAATCAAAAAATTCGACATTGGGTGCTTGTTGGGATTTTTGCTGCACTTGCTATGTTGTCAAAATATTTTGTCATTATTTTGTTTGTGCCAATGGCGTTATTTCTGTTGACGAATCGTGATGCGCGCAAAAGTTTTGTTAAGCCTGGTTTATATGTTGCGATCATTATTTTTTGTTTGATGTTATTGCCACATGTGATTTGGCTTTTTCATCATGATTTTATGACAGTGACTTACATGTTTGCACGCGCAAGCACAAGCCCTACATGGATCGATCATTTGTGGAACCCGTGGCATTTTGGTTATTCATATGTGTTAGCATTTCTGATCCCTTTGATTGTTTTTTTGCTTGTATATCCAGGTAAAACAATCAGTCCAGAGATTTCGATGCCACATAAGATGACTTCATTTCAATGGCAGTTTTTATTATTGATGGGTCTTGCACCGTTTTTATTTGTATTATTGTTGTCACTCATGACAGGTATGGCATTGCATTTGGGTTGGGGCCAGCCATTGCTTTCTCTCTGGGGTGTTATTTTGGTTTCTGCAACTCAGCCGAAGATTACTCGACGACAATTTTATCGATTTGTTTTGATTTCAGGATTTTTATTTACTTTGGCTATAATTGCGTATGGCGTGTCGATGATTGATGCTGGCGATTCATCCAGTGCAAATTATCCCGGACCCGCGGTGGCTCAAGCCATGACAAAGAGGCCGCGTTCCTCAACTACGTGACGATCTATGACAAGGCGTTCAGCGTGGCGGAATTGGAAAAGGCGACAACGGTAGTCAAACGCAAGCCGCTGAAAGGTAAGCCGATTATCGATGTGCATTTTGGTAAACTCAAACCCGGCAGCTCCGTCTATAGCATCAAGAACATTGGCACATTGGGCGGCGAGTTCCGCAGTCCCGACGCGGTGGAAGAGGCTGCCCGGAAAGAGCCC
>SDBS01000585.1_pt1 | contig 35687 bp, 36 predicted proteins | sample 2277091 | NCBI WGS metagenome assembly SDBS01 (sample SAMN10404972, study PRJNA504765) | marine sediment metagenome | isolation source: marine sediment core GS10_PC15, 163 cmbsf | place: Arctic Ocean: Southern Knipovich Ridge | collected 2010
CAATGATTTCTTGCTCAAACTCCTTGGTCCAGACGCCAGGGTTCTCTTTTTTGATGGTGTTGATCAAGTCACACCCAAACGCCAAGTGCAGACTTTCATCACGCATGATGAACTCAAACTGCTCACCAATGCCGACCATCTTGTTCCGCCGCTTGAGCGCCAACATCATGGCAAAGCCAGCATAGAAAAAGATGCCTTCCATGATAACGTAGAAGCCGATCAGATCGTGCAAGAACTTACGAATGTTCTCCGCACCCTCAGTATTGAAGTGTGGGTCCAAGACCGATTTGGTCAGATCAACTACAAAATCATCTTTTGCCTTGATAGATGGTACCGAGCTGTACATCGTGTAGATTTCTTCTGGATCGAGCCCGAGTGAATCACAGCAGTAGATGAACGTGTCAGTATGCACCGCTTCTTCGTACGCCTGACGCAGCACGTACTGCCGGCACTCCGGACTGGTCACGTGTTGGTACACCGCCAAGACCAAGTTATTCGCCGTGAGCGATTCGGCTGTTGAGAAAAAGCCAAGGTTCCACAGAATCATGCGGCGTTCCGTCTCGGTCAACGCCGTTTTGGAACGCCACTGCTCAATGTCCTGCTGCATGGTGATTTCTTCAGGAACCCAGTTATTGGCCACGCCGTCTTTGTAGTACTGCCGTGCCCACAAGTACGTCATTGGCAGAATTTTATTTGGATCGGTCACACTGTCATTGATGATTCGTGGCACGATGAATCCTTCTGTTGAAACATGTTAGAACAATTATTGACATGACTCACATTCCTCGTTGTCCAGTCGACACGCTCGAATGGTTGGCGTTACCATCACGTCGGCTCCTACTTCAACCACGTCGCTCGCTTTGCCGTTTGCATCGTTTGCGGCCTCAACTGACGTGTCGGACGAAACTTCTTTGCGTAACTGCGTGAAGCCAAACTTCTTGGCATCAAGCGTCGATTTTTCAACCTGACTCGCGCCCATTGAGCGCAAGTAGTAGAAGGTTTTGAGCCCACAGCGCCATCCTTCAAAATACACGTCGCTGAGAGCTTTACCGGAAACACCCTGCATGAACACATTGTGCGACTGGCTCTGATCAATCCACTTTGCACGGCGCGCTGTCATGTGCACCAAATGCTTTTGGTCAATCTCAAAGGCGGTCTTGTGCTTGTAGCGCAATGCTGCAGGTACCTGCTCAATATTCTGCACGCTACCGTCATGAAACTTGAGCCGCTCACGTGTGTCGGGCCCCCACAGACCTTCTTGCTTGAGATCCTTGACCAAGTACTGATTCACAATGGTAAATTCACCACTCACATTCGCCTTGACGTACAAATGTTTGTACGTCGGCTCAATGCACGGGAAACAGCCAGCAATGTTGGAAATAGTTGCTGTTGGCGCAATGGCCATCGTGTTTGAATTACGCATGCCCCACTGCTTGACGTGGTTACGTACCGGCGTCCAATCCATACGCGCCGTACGCGGCACATCAATTGGTGCACCACGTTCCTGTTCGAGCAAATCGATGGTATCGATTGGAAACAGACCGCGATCCCATTTTGAGCCTCGGTACGACAAATACGCCCCATACTCTTTGGCCAACTCAGACGAGCCTAGAATTGCGTAGTACGAAATCATTTCGGCTATCGTATCAGCAAATTCAAGTGCCTCTTGCGACTCAAATGCATAACCAAGTTTGTAGAGCGCATCTTGGAAACCCATCATGCCCAAGCCGACCGGCCGGTGCCGTCTGTTTGAGGTCTCTGCTTCCTTGGTTGGATAAAAATTCAGGCCAATCACATTGTCAAGCATACGCATGGCTGATTTGATCGTATCGGCCAACAGCGCTTCGTCGACTGCTCCATCGTGGACGTGTTGCGAAAGGTTCACGGAGCCGAGATTACAGACCGCCGTTTCTTCGGCCGATGTGTTGAGCGTAATTTCAGTGCACAGATTTGAACTGTTGATAATACCCGCATGATCTTGCGGCGAACGCACGTTACACGGATCTTTGAACGTAATCCACGGATGCCCTGTTTCAAAGAGGCGCGTGAGCATCTTCCGCCACAACCGGCGGGCCAGGATAACCTGGAAATTCTGGATCTTGCCTGCACGCGCTTGCACTTCGTAATGCTCGTAGCGTGCTTGAAACGCGCGGCCGTAGAGGCCATGCAGATCGGGCGTTTCATCTGGTGAAAAGAGCGTCCACTCAGCATCAGCCTCGACCCGCTTCATAAACAGATCTGGAATCCAGTTTGCCGTATTCATATCGTGCGTTCGCCGCCGCTCATCACCCGTGTTGCGACGCAGATCAAGAAAATCTTCGATGTCCAGGTGCCACGTCTCGAGATACGCGCAAGTACCACCGCGACGAATACCACTTTTGGTGATGCCAGCAACTACATCGTTGGCAATTTTCAAGAATGGAACAGTCCCCTGGCTCGTTGCCTTGATGCCCTTAATTAGCGAGCCAACAGCACGCACATTTGTCCAGTCGTTACCAATGCCACCAGCCCATTTTGAGAGCTGTGCATTGTCACCCATAACTTTAAAAATATGCGCCAGATCATCTTCAATTGTTGAAAGATAACATGAGCTCAACTGAGCACGCACCAGACCGGCATGGAACAATGTTGGCGTTGAGGGAATGTAGCGTAGCGAGGAAATAATATCATAAAATTTAAGCGCCCAGTGCTCTCTATCTTTTTCACCAAGTGCCAAGCCCATGGCAACGCGCATCCAAAAGCTCTGTGGCGCTTCAATTACTTGCCCATTGAGCTTTAAAAAATAACGGCTAAAAAGCGTTTGAACCCCCATGTACCCGAGCATCAAATCACGCTCAGGAGACAGATGCGCAGCCATCACTTCAAGATCAAATTCAAGCAGTTGCTCATTAAGCAACTGTTCTTGCACCCCCCGCCGAACATTGGCAATAAACATCTCCCTATATTTTTTCTTGCGTACCTGCTCAGTTGTTGATTCGCCCAACACTTCTTTGTAGGCCCGTTGAAGGTACAAACGAGCCGAAAGCCAATTGTATGCTGGATCGTGTTCAATGAATGCTGCTGCGGCAAGCACCAACGCTTTTTCAATATCCTGCGTTGTCACACCATCGAACATGTTGCGTAAAAATTCGTTGAGTACAAGATCGACCGAGATCCCCTCACCAAGATCACTACTGTGCCGCTCAATGTTACGCCGAACTTTGCCGATGTCGATCAAGACATTCCTGCCATCGCGCTTGATGACATTCCAAGCCGCTACGCGGCGGTGCATGCCATGTACAACTGAATCTTCTATGATGGCGTGCATGCCCCCCTGCTGCCGCCCGGTCGAAACCTTTCCTTGCAATTCCATCCTGTGTTCCTTGTCTCTCAATGGCAATAATCTTCTTCGCACTACTCTCTCTGCCAATGCTCCACTACCGACGCTGCTCCATAACCTCCTTTTTCAGCTCGGTATCGCTTCTTTCATCAACGCAACCCTCTCATGCATGCTCGCCGTGCACCCGCTCGCCCTGCTGCCTGGTCATCCGATTGTCCTACGCGCACGATTCACTCAGCGGTGGTTTGCTTGAAAAAAATATTTTTCTTCATTTGAAAATACAAACCGAGGTGCCGCCCCACATAATGTAACAGGTTGATCCCGTAGAATCAAACAAATACATCACTTTTAAATAGACAACATATTCTTCAATAATTTCGATTTTCCAGACACCGACTTATTCAGATTGAATGTTCCTCTCGCGACACACAGAATGCGCAAACGAACTACTGAATCACTTGTCTGTACCCCTAACACACACTCATAGCAAAAAAAAGGAATATCAAATAAGCCAACGACTGCTCATAAAATCTTTAAAATTTTCCCATTAGCTTCTTGTGTCCGCAGGGCGAGTCAGATTAAATTAAAAGAAGGGAATGTGCACACTATCTTTACACAATTTGGGGAAACCGTGAAGCAGCAAACAGTACTTCTGATAATTATTGCAATCGGCACCTGCACAGGTCTGGTTACTCAGGACGAACCATTTACCGATCAGATCCAAGTCACTATGCCTCCTATCAAAGCATTGGAAGAGGAGATCGAGCTTGTTGGCTCAAATATCAGATCGCTAGATGAAGAGATTGCGCTCGATATCAAAAAACTTGGCAAGCGGTATTTTGGCGTAGAAATGGATGCCATGACGCAAGTTAAGACGATTGCAAAGAAAACAAAGACCCCCGTCCGATCGGTGTCAGCATATTTCAGAAGAACATTTCCTGCTACCGCCGACTACGTGAGCAAGACACTCACCATTGGTGAGCTCGCTTTCCGCAATATCATGGGTAACAACAAAAAAGTGTTGGTGAAATTTTTTTCACGCACCTGCCCTATCTGCAAAGTTGCAAAACCGGTCGTTCAAGAATTGGCAGAAAAATATGAAAATGAAATCGTGGTGGTGAGCATGGATATGGACAAGTACCCCTACCTGGTACAGGAACAGTTGAACGTCAGAAAAGTGCCGACGTTCATGTTCTACATCAATGCCCAGAAAGTGTACGAAGAGATCGGTTTTTCTTCAAAAGAAGATCTTGTAACGCGCATTCAGGAACATTTTAATATCTTGTTTTAGTACAGGCAGATCTGTTGTGCACACTTTTCGAACGATTTAAGTCCCACGTTCACTGAATCTTCAAGCTGTTGCCTGCTAAGCTTGCCTTGCACAAATCCGCGCACCTCTGCGGAACCGGTTGCTTTGTCGAAGAACTTTGAGCATGTAAGCACAATGCCCGCACGTCCGGCCCAATCGAACAGATCCAACAGGGTCGCAAAAGCGTCAAATTGATTGATATCGGAAATAGAAATACGTAAGCCCTGCAGTTTCTGTTGCTTGCGCTTGCTAAAATACTCATAAAACTCACTCTTCACACCTCGCACGGCAAGAGCATCTACCAATATTTGCCACCGCGCTTGTTGCAAGCCAACCGAACTCGGCAGCATGATCTGCTGAAATGCATGCGGTGTGCCAACGCCCACATCAAATGGCTGTACCTCGCCCAGCATGCCCAAAAAACTGTACCCGTGGCACGCCTTCAGCGTCGGAATGTTCGGTGAAAGTTGCGTGAAACGTGACTGAGACAAACCATCCGGCCGGCGATAGCCGGTCATCGGGATCACCTGCAAGTCTGTTTTTTTACTGAATTCATACGCATTGAAATAGCGAGCTAATTCACCAATGGTAAGCCCATGGCGTACCGGCACTGGAACAATTGAAATATTTGAGCGTACGCTGTCCTCAACCAACGGCCCCTCTCGCCTACCGCCCAATGGATTGGGCCTATCCAGAACAATAACCTTCTTGCCCAACTCACTCGCTGCTTCCATGATCTTGTACAGCGTTGTCATGTATGTGTAGTGCCGCATACCTGAATCCTGCATATCAAACATGAGCACGTCGACCTTGTCCAGTTCTTGGTTCCCTGCCATCTTTGGTGCACCGTGACCATACAAACTTATCACCGGCACCCCTGTTGCCCTGTCAATCTGGTCGTGAACAATCTTTCCCGCCAGAATGGTTCCATCAATGCCATGCTCAGGGGCAAAAAGCGCACACACATTCAAGCCACATCCACACAGCAGATCCACCGTCCGATGCCCCGCACAATTTCTGCTTGTTTGGTTCATAATCACGCCAATGCGTGCACCGGGCGGCAACTTCACGAGATCAGGTTGCTTGGCTACCCGGTCAAGACCCAACATGAAACCTGAAGATGCCGGTTTTGCGTGCAACGAAAAGACTTTTGGCAAAAAAAGAGAAAGGGCAAGAACAAGAAGCAGTCTTGCAACAGTCAAAACAGAACAGATGCGCTGACGCGCCAAGTCACTCATCATACCCCCCAAATGGCATTGAACGTAAGTGGTTTATTCCCTGTTTTTAAGGTACCAATAGCGGCAATCGCGCTGCAATAAAAACCGTCCGGCTACTGTGCCGGGCGGATCAATGTATTGCGAAAATGTTTTGCAATCGCCGCTGCTAGAGCGAGGCGAGCAACAACGCCACAACAGACATCAACTTGATCAAGATATTGAGTGCTGGGCCAGACGTGTCCTTGAATGGATCACCAACGGTGTCACCAACAACCGCTGCCTTGTGCGCATCGGAGCCCTTGCCCCCATGATGCCCCTGTTCGATATATTTTTTTGCATTGTCCCATGCAGCCCCACTATTGGCCATCATGAGTGCCATGAGCACACCGGTAATCGTTGCTCCGACCAAAAGACCGCCCAATGCCTGGGCACCAAGTGCAAAGAAAACGACAACTGGCGCAGCAATTGTCAGAACACCAGGTAGAATCATTTCACGCAACGCAGCCCGTGTGCTAATGGCCACACATCGGGCATATTCTGGTTCCGCAGTCCCCTCCATCAAGCCCGGAATTTCCTTGAACTGACGCCGCACCTCCATGACCATCTGCAAGGCTGCTGAACCAACAGAACGCATGGTCAGTGCCGAAATGATGAATGGCATCACACCACCAAAAAATGCCCCAACCATAACAACCGGATCAAGCATATCGAGCACGCCCAAACCTGCTTGGATGGCATACGCCTGGAACATGGCAAGTGCCGTGAGCAACGCCGAGCCAATCGCAAATCCTTTGCCCATGGCCGCTGTGGTGTTACCCAACGCGTCAAGTTTATCGGTTATTGCCCGCACATCACTGCCAAAACCAGCCATCTGCGCGATGCCACCAGCGTTGTCGGCAATCGGACCATACGCATCTACCGTCATGGTGATACCAACAGTTGCTAGCATCGAAACCGCCGCAAGCGCCACACCAAAAATCCCGCCGCCGAATGAGTAAGCCGCAAGCGTGCTCAGCACAAGTAAAATAACGGGGATGGCCGTTGATTCCATACCAATTGAAAGACCGTAAATCAAATTGGTCGCCGCACCAGAGCGCGAGATATCAGCCAAGCGCTTAACTGGTCCCATCGACGTGTAGTACTCGGTCACTTTACCGATCACAATGCCTGCCACACAGCCCAAAACAATCGAGATGAAGAGGTTCGCATCAAGCGCAACAGTATTCATATAAAAATATGATGACCCCAAGAAGGCAACAATCGCCACGTAGGTTGCGTTATGCAGCATCTGAGCAGGCTGGCTCTTGACCAGCGAATTGAATGCTAACCCCGCGATCGAGCTAAGTAGTCCCAACGCCGAAAGCACCACCGGCAACGTGACGTAGGTAGTTTCACCCAGGCCAAGCGCCAAAATTGTTGCCGAAACCATGGCACCAACATATGACTCGTAAATGTCCGCCCCCATACCAGCCGTATCACCCACACAGTCACCAACGTTGTCAGCGATTACCGCTGGATTACGTGGATCATCTTCGGGAATGCCGATCTCGATCTTGCCGACCAAATCAGCACCCACATCAGCAGACTTCGTGTAGATACCACCGCCAACGCGCGCGAAGAAGGCCACCAGCGAGGCACCCAAACTGAAGCTCGTCAGTAAAACCGCAAGATTTGCATCAGGCAGAAAGAAATGCACGATGGCACCAACGCCTAGGAGGCCAGAGCTGGCCACCGCAAATCCCATAACGCCGCCACCAAAGAATGCCGAAAGGAACGCTGCATGCTCACCGTCCTGCTTAGCGGCCAATGTGGTGCGCACGTTTGCGTCAGTTGCGGCAAGCATACCAATGAGCCCCGTGGTCATTGATGTTACCGCCCCTAGGCAAAACAGCGTGGCTGCAACAGTGCCCTTGAAAAAAACAAGTACCGCCGCAACCACCAACACAACCAGGGCAATAATTTTGTACTCCTCACGCAGAAAGGTCATAGCACCTTCCTTGATGGCTAGCGCAATGCGCGCCGCCCGTTCGTGAGTTACTTTCTGGGCACGAATGCGTGAAAACAGGAACGCGGTTACCATAAATCCCAGGCACACCGCCGTACCAACCAAGAGAACGAAATTGACCATGAATGTAGCCCTTTGCAAGAAGCCAAATATTCTCAAACATAGTTTAGAATACAACGATTGTAATGGTGTATTGCGCCCTTGTAAAGGCCCAGCCAGGGCTAAGGAGAGCTAGAGCTGCGAGGCAATCTCCCGATCACTGAAATGGGTGCGGACCCCGGCAATGTCCTGATATTCGTCATTGCCCTTGCCCAAAATCGCAACGATCCCGCCAGGCCCTACCTGTGTGCACGCCAATTTGATGGCACACTCACGATCAAGCTCTCGCACAAATTTCGTGCGGTGACATGCCGCAACACCCGCACAAATTTCGTCAACGATTGCGTCAGGATTTTCAAAGCTTGGATTGTCGGCAGTCAAGATAACCTGATCCGCCAAGCGCGCAGCAATTGTCCCCATCAACGGTCGCTTGCCACGATCTTTCCCGCCAGCAGCACCGAATACAACAATCAATTGATGGGTTCTTGCACGAAGCATCGTGAGCAATGCGTCGAACGATGAAGGATTGTGTGCATAGTCGACGATGCAATGAGCACCGTTGGCAAGTGCAATACGCTCAAGCCTACCGGGAACACCGGCGAAAGTGTGCATACCCTCCCGAATAACTTCAGGCGACATGCCCTGCTGATGAGCAAGTGCTGCTGCCGCCAACATGTTGTACAGGCTGAATTCGCCCATGAGTGCCGGCGAATGCACCTCAACCTGCTCACCATCAAGCACAAAGGTTGCCGCAAGACCATTCGCATCCTCACGCATGCCGTGAGCAAAATAACGCGCCGCCGCATCGCGCAAGCTGAGTGCGCACACATTGGAGCGCTGGGTAAGTAATTGGCGACCCCATCCGTCATCCGCGTTCACTACACCCGGTACGCCTGCGCCCAACTGGTCAAACAGACGGACCTTGGTGTCGAAGTATTCTTCCATGGAATCATAAAATTCTGCATGCTCACGCGCCAGGTTAGTGAACAATGCACCCGCAAACCGAACAGCATCGACCCGATGTAATGAAAGTGCCTGAGCAGAAACTTCCAGCACTACGTGTGTGATGTCATTGCGATCACACTGATCAAAAAACAGATGCAAATAATCCGGCTGTGGTGTGGTAAGATTTTTGGGAAGTACTCGCTTGCCGATTCGTTGCCCCGCAGTGCCGATGAGCGCAGTCGGCACACCGCCAGTTTCCAGTAAGTGTGCAAGCAAAAAGCTAGTGGTCGTTTTGCCCTTGGTACCGGTGATGCCGATGATGGAAAGTTGATCTGCTGGATAGTCGTACGCACGTGCTGCCAATTCCGCCAATGCCGCTCGTGGTTCTGAAACATGAATCAATTCTGCACCACACCTGCTCAGCTGTTCTTTTATCCCAGGCGGCAATCGCACACCGCTACGCACCACAACAGTTGTTGCGCCTCGTTCAAGCGCCTGTGGAATATAACGGGCACCATCGGTTGAAAAGCCATCGATTGCTACAAACGTAGATCCGGGACCAACGTGATCAGTGTGGCACGTAACACGCCATGCGCCAGCAAAAGCAGACGCGGCCACGTTATCGATTGATGTAGGCGCGTACCGCTTTGCGAACATCCGGTAGCAAGAACCACATGCCGTAGAAATTCAGCAACAGCATGCCGGCGGTCACCAGCTCAATGCTCGACCACACTGCCTCAACTGAACTGATGGTTCCCAAGAATGTAACCCCCGCGTACAGCGCAATAAAGCCATATTCAAAACGGCGCCCCGTCAAAAAGAACCAACACTCGCGACCAATGAACGCATAGGTCACCAGCAGGCCAACGCCAAAACTTGCGGCACAAAATGAAATGATCCAGCCAGCGTAACTGCCAAATGCCGGTGCAATTGCTGCAGCCGCCAGTGGCGTACTGGTCAGACCGTGTTGCCACGCGCCGCTCATCACAATCAACAGTGCCATCAGAAAACAGATGATATGTGTGCCAATGAAAATACTCAGCATGCTTGCCAAGCTATCTTCAACCGGCCGCTGACAACCGGTGGTACCGTAGAGCAACGATGCCGTCCCCAGACCTCCCTCATTTGCGTTAATGCTGCGTGAAAATCCGTAGCGCATCGCATCACGTACCGCAATGCCAATCGCTGCACCACCAACCGCAACCGGTGAAAACGCATGGTGAACAATGAGCTTGAGCGCTGGAATCAGTTGATCGATTTGATAAATCAAAGCAATGATTGCAGAAATGAGAAAAACGCCAACCTTGATTGGCACAATGCGATCTGAAGCAGCAATAATACGCTTAGCACCACCAAGCATGACGTAGAGCACAAACGCCGTCAGTGCAACAGCAACGTACCATGGACTGATGCCGGCCGCATCCTGAAGGCCAAGGGCAATCGAGTTGCCCTGCATCGCGTTACCCGAACTCAAACCGTACATCATGCAAAACAGTGCAAACAGGTAGGGCAAAAAGCGACCACCTGGCACACGGCTCAGGTAGACCATCGGTCCACCAAGTGCACCGTTAACTGTCTGACCCCCGATAAAGCAGACACCCAGATACACTTCGGTAAAGCGAATAACCATGCCCAACGTTGCTGCAACGATCATCCAAAATGCGGCGCCCGGTCCACCAGCCGCTATCGCGGTTGCCACCCCAGCAATGCTACCGTTACCAACGCCATTGCCAAGCGCATTCAAAAACGCCTGGAGCGGGGTCATGTACGCATCAACATCCGCTTGTGTCTCCTCAGGGGCAAGAAGCAACTTCCACGCACGACCAAAAAAACGGAACTGTATCCCGTAGAGCGCCACCGTAAGAAAAAGGCCAAAAAACCCAAAGACGACAAGCATCGGTCCATCCCAGACCAGGCTGCTTAGCTTCACAATAAGCTCGGTGTAGCTCATATCGAATCCCTTTGGTTTACAAGGCAATATGTCCAGTATACCCTCATTCGTAATGAGTGCCAGCCCACCGGCACAGCACAGAACCACACTACTGAGGTACAATGGGTAAACTTCTCGCGCTCGATCTGGGCGATGTCTGGATCGGCACAGCGCTTTCTGATCCACTGGGTATGTTCGCCCGTCCTCATAAAACGATCGGCGCCGCACAGCTTACCGACTTTTTGCAACAAATCATTGCGCAAGAACAGATACAAACCATAATCGTGGGCCTGCCAACCACTCTTGGGGGCACACAAAGCGAACAAACCAAAAAAGTAGGCGCAACGGCGCAGCAACTCGAGCAAAAATTCCCAGCGATAACGTTCGTGTTGTGGGATGAGCGATTGACCAGCAAACGAGCAGAAGCCCTGAAGCGTCCACGGTCAAAAGAAGAAAAACAACAAGCACATTCTGTAGCTGCCGCATTCATCTTACAATCATACCTCGATCATCAAGCATTCAAGCGTTCGCATTCTTAACAAGCGGCTGAAATAGGTCTCGGGCAGGGAGAATTGACAAGCACAGTTCTTGCTGCCTAGATTAATCAAAGAGTGTGAAGCGCCCCGAAAAAGGAGTGGGTATGAAGTGTAAGAAGTGCTCGGGCCTCATGGTCCTGCAGACCTTCTTCGATCATTTCCTCAACTTCACTGGATGGAAGTGCCTTAACTGTGGTAAAATTGTTGCACGAAAAGATAACACCATAGAATCCGATGCCTTCAGCATCTTTTACCAGCAACAAAAATGTCGCAATCGCAACAACCGGTAACCTATCACCTTGCACTCCAACACACCTACAAAACTGTTGGGGCGGCTCTTTGCCAAAATGGCGCGGTCTTACACAAAAAAGCAATCGACAAAACTGATGCCAGCGCACATCTGCTTGCTACGATCACCACACTGCTCACACAGCAAAATATAGAACTCGCCGGCTGTGCCTTCATTGCGGTCAATCAGGGACCTGGACCATTCACCACACTGCGTGCCGTCATCGCAACTGCCAATGGCATAGGCTTTGCAACCGGCATACCGCTGGTCGGCATAGACGGTTTGCAGGCACTACTCGCCGAGCACTCCACCAACAAAGTCGCTGTTACGGTTGCGCTCTTGAATGCGTTTGGCAATGATCTGTATTTTGCCGTTCAAGCATCCGCTGACCATCCATTCGTGCCAGGCTACCGCAATGCACAGCTGCTCATTGAAGAGCTGGCTACCCACTTTGGCCATGGTCCCGTACACTTTCTTGGCAACGGCGCTCGCATGCATGCTGCGCTCATCACACAGCACTTTGGAGACAGAGCTGTGTTTCCAGAACCATTTCCAGAAACCTGCTCAATTGAACAAATTAGTCAGATCGGTTGGCAGACGTGGCAGCGAAAACATCCTTCAACGGTCACCGTGCAACCACTGTATCTGAAGCAGTGGACCCTAAGTAATCCGCAGCGCTGACCGCAGCGCACCGAGTCCAATCGCTGCTGCTTACCCTGCATACAAAACAGTTGCTAAGCATCCGGTACTACGCGTTGCAGAATTGAACTTCTGGTTTTAGCGCCACGCACGAACCGATTCTTTGGTATTTTCCCACATATCATCTAAGCGCAAGTAGATAACAATGAGCTTGTTAGCAACCCACATGAGAATTTTTTGGCCTGGCGTAAGCGGTGCATGATGCAGACCGTCAACTTCCTCAAGATCAATGTCATTGAAATCATCGATCTCGTCAAAACTGTCTGAGTAGTTACCGTGATCTTGCGAAACAAGCCGCTGTATCATGGCGCCTGAAAGGCCAACCGCTGGTTCCGCGTTGCATCGCAACCCAAGCAGAAGAAAACCCGCTAACACTGTTCGCCCCCAAGAGATTCCATGATGATGACTGTTCATAGTATTATGCACTCCAGACAACTTTGCGTACAAGTTTTTGCCAGTCTACCACGAACACAAAAAAAAGGACTTAGCGTTATGCGCACCACCTTGCCCGCCGCGCTTATTATTCTCGACGGCTTTGGCCAGAGCACCAAAAAAGAACACAATGCTATTGCACTTGCACACACACCCAATCTTGATCAGTGGTACACAACCTACCCATCGGCTATTCTTAAAGCGTCGGGCGAAGCTGTTGGCCTGCTGGAAGGCTACATTGGCAACTCAGAAATTGGCCACATCACCATTGGTGCCGGACGACGCATTGCACAGCCTATTTTGCTCTGGCACCGTATGCTCGATGATAAAAGTTTTTTCAAAAACCAGGTCCTCATTGATAGTTTTGGCAAACTCGCTCGCGATGGTGGCCGTCTGCATTTGATGGGTCTGCTTTCGGACGCGGGCGTACACAGCCACGACCGCCATTTGCATGCGCTCCTTGAGCTCGCTCATCAACTGGGTATTTCAGAAGTTTTTGTACACGCATTTCTCGATGGCCGTGACGTGCCACCTCGATCGGCAGTAACGTATTTAGAACGTCTTGAAAAATTCATGAGCAAAATCGGTGTCGGCGTTGTTGCTTCGTTGCATGGCCGTTTTTATGCTATGGATCGCGACAAAAATTGGGAACGTACTGAACGTAGCTATCAAATACTCACTCAGCCCAACCAATCGACAGCCTCTTCGTGGCAATCGGCAGTTGAAAATAATTACCAGCAGGAGAATAACGATGAATTTATTGAACCAGCACTCATTGTGTCAGAAGGCACGGTACGCAATGGTGATGGGATTGTTTTTTTTAACACACGGGCAGATCGCGCACGCCAGATCACGTCCTGCTTCGCAGATCCACAAAGCGTTCCCTTCAAACCATCCCCACCGCAATTTGCATTCTTCATTACTGGAACACCATACGATCACTTTCCCAGAGCAACGCCACTCATCCAGCCGCTCACCGTGCCAAACACGTTTAAGGAAAAATTGGCCGAACACGGTATTCGCATCTTCGCAATTGCTGAGACGGAAAAATATGCTCACGTAACCTATTTTTTTAATGGTGGCAAGGAAGAAAAACAGCCGGGTGAGACGTGGACCCTCATCCCATCATTACCGCGCAAAAATTATGTCGACCGGCCAGAAATGTCGGCACATGGTATTACTGAAGCGGTACTCACTTCACTCGCCAATGATCCACACGATTTTTATTTGATCAATTATGCCAATGCAGACATGGTCGGCCACTCGGGCAATTTAGAGGGGACTGTTAAAGCCATCGAATGTCTTGACCGTGAACTCGGGCGCCTTTTTGATGCTTTTGTTACGCAACAACATGGCACTATGTTCATCACCGCCGACCATGGCAACGCTGAAGATATGTTCGATGAGGAGGCGCAACAGCCACGCACCGCCCATTCTCTCAATCCTGTTCCGTTTTTAGTTTTGCAAACCGGTTTATCAAAAAACGAACCTCTTCCATTGGCTGAACTCGGTGATATTGCACCGTTCATTTTGCGCAGCATGAACATTCCTGTGCCAAAACAAATGCACCGAAACAACACTCTGGCATCTTGACGCGCGTACGCGCACAGTGCTAGCTTGCAAAAGCACTACGACGCCACACTCACTGCACAGAAGGAGAGACCATGCGCAATCGTATATTCGTAACGTTACTCGCATTCAGCACATCGTATGCACAGGGAATCTACGCGCAAGAAAGTGAAAAGGCGGCACCGCAAGAAGAACGCGCACCGGTAGTTATGAGCTCCTCCGAGCAAACCGTGGTGTTTCCGGCAAATCCTGATCTTGCGCTCCTGATCATGCTACTTGGAAGCATTCAGAAAGCCATCGCAGAAAATTCGGCAACACTTGCGACCCTCGAATCGAAAGTGTGCGAAATTCTGACGCAGGTAACTCCATAAAAATTTATGCGTTCCGGCGCAACGCATAGTAAACAAATGGCCCGTAGCGCTCAGTCTCGACAAAACCGAACGACTCGTAGATATGGCACGCTGGCTCATTGATGATACGCGTAAGCAATTTTATAACCGTGCATCCTTGATCAAACAATTCTTTGATCGCGTGGCGCAACAGTTTCTGACCATATCCTTTGCCGCGAAAATCTGGATGCACGGCAAGATACAGAACACGTCCTGAATAGAACGTTTCTTTGTGATAGGCCACCAATCCCGCTGGCAGGTCACCCTCAAAAAGCAACTTGATTTGGAGTTTTCCAAAGTACACCGGATTCTTTGACCATGTTTGCCGAGCAAAATGAAAATCTAAGTCGTAATTCTCAGGATCATCCGCAACCAGCCAGAACCAGTCTCGCTCAAAGATGTCCCGAACAAACGGCATGTCACGCTCAAACACAAAATCCCGAACCGGGCCACGCGTTAGCTGTTGGCGCCACCACAAAAATCCGCCAGCACAAACAGTCGTTACAACCAGTATCTTCAGAAAAAGTTTGCGCCAACTCCGGATCATAGTTTGTCCCCGTCGTACACAATTGATGCCAGCATCAACCCATGCGCCGGTGCGGTTAAAAAATGTTGTTGCGGATCTTTTTGTGCTAACGCTCGCTCAATATCCGCAGCGCTCGCATGTGTGTCAGTTGCAACCGTCATGGCCGCACCAACCAAACGCCGAATCATGTAGCGCACAAACGAAGGACCTTCAACCTGAATCCGATACATCCCAAAACGCTCAAGGTATGAAACTGAAATGGTATTCACCGTACGCACCGTCTTTCCGGTCAATTCTGCGCCGGTGCAAAATGAGCGGAAATCATGCGTGCCAACAAAAACCTGTAGCAGTTCTCTGAGCAGATCGATGTCGACGGCACCCGGCACAAACCAGCCGTAGCGCGCAAAAAATGGCAGTGGCCGCTGACCAGTAAAAAAATGATAAAAGTAGGTTTTGCTTTGCACATTGTGCTGTGGATGAAACGTCTGCTCAACCGGATCAATGCGACGAATAAGAATGCTTGAAGGAAGACTGTTGTTCCACGCCCAACGCAGCGTCTGCATATCCGGCTCAAATGGAATCTTGATACGTGCAACCTGGCCAAGCGCGTGCACACCAGCATCGGTTCGTGACGCGCCGACCAAATATTCAAGTGGCTGATGAAACGTACGCCTGAAATGTTCACGCAGCGCCGCCATCACCGTTGGCAATTGGTCAGCTTGTTCCTGCCAACCCAACAGTTCTGTGCCATCGTACGCAATGGTGAGCTTGTACCTGTTCATCAAAAATGCGGACCCCTGTTGTTAGGAGCGCCGCATCATGCCGTATGACAAAAGCACCACAACACGCGCAACTTTACTATGTGCTGCAAGTTTACGCTGGTGCGCGCAACAGGTGCCGGAAATACGCGATGGCAAAATCTTGCCTCGAGCGGTCACAAAACTTTTGAGTAATTGAGCATTCTTGTAGTCGAGTGCTTGCTCATTTTCAGTGCTTTCGCAGAAGCGGCACTGGCGACGTACACCAAAATTACTCTTTTTGCGTACTTTCTTTTTCAGAAGTCGCGCGCTGATTTTGAGCTTAAGACCTTTTCCCATCCTTAGTCTCCTTTCACTGGCTCAGTTGATTTTACCGGTGCGTTTTGCTCCGGTTCCGGTTGTGGCTGTGGCGCTGCTTTCGTTTTCGGCTCAGCAGGCTTCGGTGCGGTTGCATTTGCCTTGGCAGCGCTACCACCCAAGCTGTTCAGTGCGTCGGCTGCAAGCATACCCTTCGACGGATGACCCTTATCAATGAGCCCACGCATCTTATTTCGCCTGAGGAATGAATCAACATCGCGCGTTGGCGCTTCTTCCAAAGATTCCGGACGCTGGTACTCCAACGATCCCTTGGGGTCCAGACAGCGTAGAAGATGACGCATAACCAAATCGATGTATTTCATGCCAAACAGGCTTTTAAACTCATCGATCACTTGGTTGCACGCAGGTTTTTCACCTTCAAAACGCATCAAGAAATAGATGCCATAGTCGTTTTTACGTACTGGATACGCGAGGCGGTACTTGCCCCAGCGCTCAAATGAAAGTAGCTGCGCCTTGGCGTCGGCTACTGTTTTGTCGAGCTGAGCTTCAAGGTGGGCGAGCTCATCATTGGTCGCCTCGGGAACCATCAGCATCAGCGTTTCGTAACGCATTATCATAGAAAGAGACTCCTTAGAGACACTAAGTGGTAAAGGTTTGAACCCCTATCAGGCAGGCACCATGCCTCCTGATTTAGTGTTAACATGCCTTAGAATAGCAGGAAAACGGCCCCGGGGCTAGCTGCCAACAGGGCCATAATTTGACAAAAATTAAGGCGCCCACTTGAGGCGCCTCACTGTCATTAGTTACTCAAATCGTTGGATACGGCAGACAACGCGACCGATAATCCTGAAATGATCTTTGCCACGCACCAGGGCGATTGGCACTGACTTGGCACTGGCTGATTCCAGCACAATGAAATCATCTGTGTAGGTCACACGGGTAATCACTTTGACCGGTGTGTCATTGCCATATTCGACGGCTGCCAAATCCCCTGAGCGGGTCCACATTTCTGGTGAGACCACAACCACATCACCCTTGCTGAACAGTGGCGACTGGTTGTTGTTGGTAACCTCGATAGCAAACATCGATGCATCGTTGGCATTGAGCATCGGTACAAAAACATCCTTGTAGCCAGTTGTCGTCTGCATCAACTGATTATTGTATGGCGATGGATTTGAAGGAATCTCACCCATGACTGGCACAACATTGACTTTGAGTTCAACATCTGCCGATTCAGGCAGGCGAACTTTCTTTTGCACGTCATCTGTGCGCTCACGGCGCTGGGCAAAGAGATCAATTGGACTGATCTCAAAGGCCGCTGCAAGTTTCTTGAGCGAATCCTCGTTCCAACGGCGTGTGCCATTTTTGATGTGAGTGAGATAACTTTCAGAGAGCCCGGTCTTTTCAGCTAGTACCTTGGTGGTCCAACCCTTCTCACGCAACAGTTCTTTGACACGTAATTCGGTCGAATAATTTGACATCACAATACCCCTCGGTCATGTTGATTAGCGGCCGGGAGAGGCCCACTATCCTAATTTATTCTAACTGTACGCGTATTGTGACACATGTCAAATGGCAAGGGGCATTTTGCCCGAAAAAATTTCTATGAGAAGGCTGCCTGGGACGAAAATTCCTTCGTGTGCGGTATCGACGAGGTTGGGCGTGGCTGCCTGGCTGGCCCGCTGGTGACCGCTGCCGTGATCCTACGGTGCACCAACTCCCGCCTGATCAAGGATTCCAAGCTCCTGAATCCCAAGCAATTGGCCACCGCCGCTGCCTGGATTGCCCGCAATGGCTGGTGGGCTTACGGCATCATCAGCCCCCAGCTGATCGACCGATACAACATTTATCAGGCTACCCTACTTGCCATGCAACGGGCGGTCATCACCCTCCTAAGCCAAGCCCCCAGGCCGCAGCTGATTGTGGTCGATGCCATGCCACTCTCGCTGGCAGAAACCGCCTACGCCGACCTGCCAATCAAAGCGTTTCCCGCGGCTGAAACCTACTCCTGCTCAGTAGCCGCCGCCTCCATCATGGCCAAGGTCCGGCGGGATAAATTGATGCGACAACTTGGCAATACGTTTCCTGCCTACCAACTGGGCAAGCACAAGGGCTACGGCACCCGCCCACACCAAGCCGCACTCGCCACACACGGCGCCAGCATAATTCACCGCACCAGCTTTTTGCGTAAATTCACCATCGGCCCAAATTGCGAGGATGCAGATGAGCAACAAAGCCTTTGCTGAGGTAGTGGTCAGCAACCTGTACGGCTTCCAGGCCCAGTGCTGGCAGTGGGATTTTTTTCCCGCCTTCGGCTCACTCATTGCCATCCCCAGCACCGACCGCACTATTTTTGGCCTGGTCCACCAAGTGCAAACCGGTTCGATGGACGGCGCTCGCACACCATTTGCCTACCAGAAAACTGAACAAGAGTTGCGTGCTGAGCAACCGCAGATTTTTGAATTTCTGCAGACCACATTCGACTGCCTCACGCTTGGCTACGCCGAAGGCAAAAGTGTTCATTATTTAATTGCCCCCCAGCCACCCAAAATTCACGCCTTTGTTCAACCAGCCAGCACCGCACAACTGAAACAATTTTTTGCCCGGCACCAGTACCTGCATGTGTTGTTCAACAATGCACCGGCAGTCGGCTGCGTTGATGAGCTGCTTCTGGCCCTCCTGCGTCATTTGAACAGTGCCAATCTACTCACCCCAGCAGCATTCAATGAATTTGTGGATACCTTCTGCCTGCTGACCGGCAATGACTACCGCCGGCTCAAATTGCTGCTCCAGCGAGCACAAGAATTTGTACCGGCAGCCCAGATGAGTTCACGAAGCGACACTCTTTCCGTATACTAAGCCAACTATGTTTAGCTTCATCAAAGAAAAACTCACCAAAATTTACACAACGGTCACCGCAGCAACGCATGCACTTTTTGCGCGCAACACCGTTGACGCTCAGACGTTGGAAGAGCTGCGTACCCTCCTGCTGCAAGCAGACACCGGTGTGCAAACCACCAACAGGCTCATCGATGAACTGCAGCAACGCGTGCATGGCGGCTCGGTAAAAACCGGGCAGGAGTTGCACGCGGCACTTGCGCAACAACTGCGTGACCTGTTGGCACAGCACGCGCCACCGGCCGAGAGGCCAATCTACTTGCTCGTGGGCATCAATGGCAGTGGCAAAACCACCTTTGCCGGCAAACTGGCACATCAATTTGTGCAACGCGGTGAACGGGTACTGCTTGCTGCCGCTGACACATTCCGCGCTGCCGCCCCCGAACAACTTGAAGTGTGGGCGCAACGCAGTGGCGCAACGCTCGTGCAAGGTGCACGTGAGCAGGATCCAGCATCGGTCGTTTTTCAGGCATGCGCCCAATTTAAAACTGCACAATTCGACCGCCTCATCATCGATACCGCCGGGCGCCTGCAAACCAAAATTAATCTCATGCGCGAGTTAGAAAAAATTCGCCGCATCATCGGCAAACAATTACCCACCGTACCGGTCTGCACACTCCTGACTGTGGATGCCATGCTCGGGCAAAATTCATTTGATCAAGCCCGCCTGTTCAATGATGCCACACAACTGAATGGCATTGTGCTGACGAAAATGGATGGCACCGGCAAAGGCGGCATTGTTTTTGCCATCACACAAGAGCTGCACATTCCGGTTGCATTCATGTGCCACGGCGAGCAGATTGCTGATTTAAAAGCATTTGATGCACACGAATACGTGGATCAGCTGCTTGCCAGCAATTAACCCGGCGATCAATAAAAAAGCTTGCATCACATGTTCGACTGTGGTAGGAGTGTGAGAGGAGCATTGGACACGTCTACCAGTAAAAGGAAAAAAAGGTAATGAGCAATAAAGCAAAGCAAATCAGAATCGTACAACTCGCATTCGCGGCACTGTTAACCGCGAGTGCTACCCATCTCGTAGCCCTCTACGAAGATGAGAAAACAGACATTGAAGCCACAGTCGGCGAGCACATCAGGGGGGGCAACCTACGGGCCGCAGAAAGCGCACTCGAAAACTATGAGCAGGACTTTGGCAATGATCCGGAGTTCCAGGGTCTCAAGCAACACCTCGTGAAGGAAATTAACAAGGTGCGAAGCGCAGGAGCGGTCCCAGAGCCCCCACACGAGCTTTTAAAAGATCTCAAACTTCGGATGGCAGAAGGGGAAGATCTCAGATCCCTCTATCCACAGATCAAAGAACTCAACAGCGAGGACATAGTCGCAGTAACCATAGATGAATTCAACGATTTTACGCTCCGATACTTCGACAGCCTGCTACGCGAAACCATGGACTACGCAGAGCGAGCGAAAAAAGATGATCCTGAAATCTACGTCAAAGAAAATCGCTTCAGAGAAATCAGCAAAATGATTCGAGGACTGCGGCCGGGACTTGTCGTAGGCGTCAATCTCACCAACGAGACATTGGCAAAACTGAAACCTATTCAGGAAACGGCAAAGAAACTGAGCAGTGTGGCCAAGAAAAACGATCCTGACGCCCTGGAGGATGCACTTGATGTCTTGCATCCAGAGAAATTCGCCAAAGAGCTCCAAAAGATGCTCAATCTTGAAAAAGAGTACAGCGATGGAGACGATCAGAACGTCTACCGAGGGCGTTCGAATAGGGCCCAAGATTGGCTCAACATGTATGGCTCGATCCTAACTTCGGAACAACGAGGCCCGCTCAACGACATGGTGCTGCGCCAGTTCAGCAAGTACCTGGCCCGTGCTGTGAATGAAAATCTCAAATTGAAGAGACCAAATAAAAACGTATTTGCAGAACTCATCAAAGACATCGACGCAATGCTTGCAAAACGGAAAGACCAAAGTAACGACGAACTGATGCAAACCAGGCAACTTGCCCAGCAATACTTCAATGCCTCCGCACAAGAATCAAACGACATTCTGCAAGCCACGCTCGACTTCAACAAACTGCAAAAAGAATATGATGATCGACCAGACCCCGGTCCTACGAAGACTGTTGAACTTGCCGCGCTACGAGACCGCATGAAAACTTTCAGAGATAAGGCGGCAGCGGATGACAAGCTCAAGGCGTTCCTGACATCGCAGTACATGGTCAGACTCAAGAAGTGGTTGCTACTCACCAAAGAAGATGTACTCATCTATCTGAACCAGCAAATCGAAACTCTCAATCAAGCAGTTCGCGGACAAGCGCCTGGACTTGCACATCAGCAGGTAACCAAAGAAAAACTTTCTTTCCTTACTAAGACGGCACAGGAAGCAGTGGCAATGCCGGAGGGGATACCTCGCACAAAAGCCCTCCAGCATGCAAAAGGCGAGATAGAGAAGATGATGGACAAAATCTCGGCCATGCGCGAGGACGAGATTGACAAGGTAGACGATGATCTTCGCGCTTTCCTCAAGGCATATTACTCCGCCCGAAATGCCCTCAAGCCACCACGTCAGCCAGCACCACCGACAACAACCCCTCCTGGACGGCCTACGCAATCGGTCAGAGAGCTGCAGGCGAAACTCAAGGACCTGCAACAACAGTACCATAATCTAGAACAACGATTCGCTAAACTGAAGTAGCAATAACAACAATAACTTTCAGGCGGCTTGGCTCACACCAGGCCGCCATTTTTTATGCTCTCTTGCACCACCGCCCGCGTACACGCTACTCTTCCTTTTGACCTGTCGGTCAGATAGAAAGGGGAGAAAGAATGAAGAAGCAAATGGTTTTGAGTGCATTGGTCGGCCTGGCCGTTCTGGCGACAAGCAGCGCGGAGGCACAAATATCTGCGAAAGAGGCGAATAGAAGGTTTGCAATCGAGATTACCTGGCTCAAGGGAAAATTTGCCGAGAGGCAAGGCGCGGCGAGCTCTCGATCGTTTATCGAATGGGCAGACATTACTAGCAACATGCAGGACAGGGAAGAATTTCAAGATCTGCTAAAAGAGGGAGACTACAAAAATCAGGTACACTCAATAATCGTCACGTGGCTGAGCGAAGCAACAAGCACGGCAATCGCGGAAACAATTCAAAGAGGTCCTCTTTACAACGCCCCACTCAAGAGGTGCTTGAAAGCAGTCAACAAATATCGGGGGAAATTCAGTCACAAGCAACTAGAAACGCTAAAAATTTACCTCGAAGAAGCACTGGAGGCAACAGGGCTAGCCGCGCCTGTCGAAGGGCTGCAGGCTGAACTTACGAACCTGCAAGGGCAATACCGCAACCTCAGACAACAATTCGATGAACTAACAAGGCGGTAGTTTTCAGACGAAACGGTAATTTTCAGGCGGCTTGGCTTTGCAGTCAAGCCGCCATTTTTTGTGCTCTCTTGCACCACTGCCTGCACACACGCTACCCTACTTTTGGCCTGTCGGTCAGATAGCAAGGGAGTGACAACCGATGGCAACATTTTCACGTGCATGGCAATTCATCCTCTGTGGTACGATACTCGCTATTCCGCTGTTGGCTAACGAGGAACCACCCACCCATGACATCAACACCGAAGCTCAACTTTTCATCAAAGGACATCTACGTGCCAAAACCCAAATCGAAGGCACAGAACCTGACGCACAAAAACGTATTGCCAACAGTGCTGAACACTACTTGAGCATTGCACAGTCCGCTCAAAAACTTCTTGTAGAAGGCGCTGAGCAATTAGAACCTGCTGTCCGTCAAAGACTCGAGCAACTGGTAACATTTGAACATCAACTTGAAGATACACAGCACATGTTTGAAGAACACAAGCACCTTGAGATAGCGCTTGTAAGGCTTGAACAGGAAGCGGGCGAAAAAGACCCCAGGGCAGCAAAGCCCTCACGCATTTCACCTGAAGCTTACCTGGGCGAATATTTGATGGCAGTGCGCCGCGCAATTGAAGACTTTGGCGATGCAGGCACTGCTGCACAACGCGCCACACGCGATGGTATTGCGCGTAGCATTGAAAGTGTAGTGACCGGTCCGTATTTTTGCCCCCTGGTTGTCTACCTGAACGAGCAAGAAATTATCGAATTGCTAACGCTCTTTGATGCGGCCGGATTCAATGACAAAGAAACCGTGACAAATCTTGAGAAAATCAACAATAATATGTCCTGGGCAACACCACATCCTGACCGCCTCGATTTTAAAGACCCGGCCAAGTATTTGCAGTCAGTTATGCGCGCCCAGCAACTTCTGAACGGTGACACACCTTTGCCACCGGAGGAGACCGTTCAGTTCGCCCGGTTACATCGGCAACGTCTGCTGGGTTACGCCTTGCTTGATCCCGCACGCTATCCAGAAAAATTCGCCAAAGCCATTCTTATTCCCTTGCTTCAAGACATCAACGGAAGCTTTTTCATCATCAGTGCAACACTTGACAATAAACGTGCAACACGCGCACAGCTGCACACGTTTTCCCTTCTGGATGTTCCAAGAGCCGTGATCCCCCTCCTAATTGGCCAACGCGCCCTGGGCCAACCAGATTCCCCGCACGTGCGGCACGGTGACCCCGGATTTGATCTGCTCCTGGACCTGCTTCGTGCGGCAATCCAATTCACCAACGGGGTGATCGCAAATCTCTCGCAGAAAAAACAAGAAATAGAAAATCGAGAAAGAGTTCTTGTAGGCAAACAACAGGAAGTAGATATCACTCACCTCCTACACCAGCTCGAGGAAACAGACAAAGAAATTCTTGCAATCGAGCAGCAAGAAGCAGGCATCACCCACCTTCTGCATCATCTTGAAAAAACCGACGTCACTCTCAAAAAGCGTGCATCCGCACGCAGCGGACAAATTCCCACACGCGCACTGCAACGTGCCGCACAACTGTGGGATCCACGACGAATCGGGTGGGTACAACCAACGCCCATTGCACCAAGGGTCGAGAAGGCAAAACCATCAGTTCCTGACCAGTTGCGCGCACGGCTCGATGCACTCACTACCCAGTTTGCGTCACTGCGAACGCAGTTCCGAAGCACACTCAATCTGCCTGCCTTGACCGAAGATCTACAAACTCAGCTCACCGCACTGCAGCGTCAGTTTGCATCACTGCGCGGACAGTTTGGTCGTCTGGTTGGCAAAGCCTGAGGAACGTCCCTCGATACAATTTGTCTTCGCTGTCTCTCGATACAATTCGGCTACGCTATCGCTGCACCAAATCACTCGAGATGCCCGGAGGGGAGACACTTCTCTGTGAAACGGGGAATCGAGTCGATCGGGATGTCCGTCTTCGCCAAGGCTTCGTCGGATGTTCCACACGGGGGGGTAGGATTCAATTTTCTGCTGGATAGAATTCCGGGCACCTCGAGTGTTCACCGTAGTCTGCCAAGACGTAGGTGAATGTATCGAGAGGCAAAGCACGATACACTTTTTTTATTTTTTGCTATGCTCCCACCAAAGTTTGGAGGATCATGGCACAGACCGTAGAACAATTTATTGCACAACTTTCGCAACAGCTCGCACCACGTTACACAGATGAGCAAACCCAACACCAAGTTGCCTGGTGGTTGTTGGAAGCAATCACCCAGCAGAAAAAAGTTACGTTGCTCACCCAAAAAGAATTCACGCTCACCACTGCGCAGCAGCAACAACTGGATGACTGGCTCACAAAACTCATTCAAAAACATGAGCCGCTGCAATATCTGATTGGTTGGGTCCCTTTCTGCGATTTAAAAATTCTTGTGCAACCACCAACATTGATTCCTCGCCCCGAAACTGAGGAATGGTGCGCACAACTGATCACACAACTTGCACCACTGGCCGATCAAAAACTTACGATTCTTGATTTGTGCACCGGATCCGGCTGCATTGCAGTTGCACTCGCCAGAGCGCTGCCACAAGCAACCATCTACGCAACCGACATCGCCGAACATGCAGTTGAACTTGCCGCACGCAACGTAACCGCACTCGGTTGCACCAACGTGCACGTCGTCAAATCAGATCTGTTTGAACATCTGCCACGTGATCTGCGTTTTGATCTGATTGCTGCCAATCCACCCTACGTGACCGCCCAAGAATGGGAAACGCTCGACACCTCAGTCACGCAGTGGGAAGACAAAACTGCACTGGTTGCCAACAAGCATGGTCTGAGCATTGTTGAAAAAATTATTGCGCACGCACCACAGTGGCTCAAACCAAATGATGCATTGCGCACTGCAAACATTGCTAACCTACTCATGGAAATCGGACATGCGCAGGGACCTGCCGTCAAACAGTTGCTTGAACAACATGGCTACACCAACGTGACCATCGCACAAGACATGGCCGGCAAAGATCGTGTTGCGCACGCTCACGCGCCACTCAACTGATCATCATGCGCTGGATGCGCGCACTCTGGGAGTACTTTCCCCCTGTTGACGCAAACAACAGGCTGATCATGCGTGCTAGCAATGGCACCTTTGAAATGCAGCATCCGGACGGCATCGTAAAAAAATGCGCCGCGTGCGAATCTGAGTCAACTTCACGCAAATTTTGTTCACAACCTCAGATAGATGGCTTGGCGATTTTTAACCAAACCGGCCTTGCGCAAACAATCGACGCATTCGTGCAGGGCCACGCAATCCGGCACGCTCAATGTGTCATCATTTTGAACGGACCGCCCCTCACCGAAAAAACTACCTCCGCCGACACCGGATTTGAAGAGAAATCTTCATCTGATGACTCAGATTTATATTTCAACTCCGATTCAGTCGACGTTTTGGCACAGATCACCGCCCCCCTGCCCAACACCACGCAAATCTACCGTGCCACACTGCCACGCGCCATCCTCCTGCAGTACCAACTGCTTGCAATTCGCTGCGCACTCAACCTTGTATGCGTCACCTCAGCACGCGCAGACACGTTGCACAGGTCAGAAGCAGTGCCGCCACAGCTGAATTTTATCACACCGGTTCCGCTGCATGTGCAACGTGCACTCAACATCTGGTGGCGCAGTTCACTGGTGCTGATCGGTGTCACCATCGGTGCATGCACATTCATCAGTTGGCAGCAGCAACGGGAGCTCGCCACACTGCAACAACAGTTGCCGCAAAAAAATTATCTGCACGAAATTGAACAGCTGAGCAACAAACATGCAGAACTCAAAAAAGAACATGAATCACTGTGCAGCATTCTTGCCCACCGCAAACGCAGAATTGATTATCCACACACGCCAACGATCCCGCTGCGCACCATTGCTCAGCAGATTCCAGAAACGATCTGCTTGACCAGTCTGCGTTACAAAAAAAATTCTGCGGTCGAGTTGCACGGCCTGGCAAAAAATCTTGGCGATCTGCACGAATTTGTTGCGCGTTTGAACAACTCGCCAGTTTTTGACGCAATGCGCATCACATCGATCAGCGGAAATTCAAAAGAAGTTCAGAGTGAAAATTATGCACCGTTCACGTTTGCGCTGCACGGTCAAATTGTATGGCAACGTGGAACATGACCAAGGAGATTCGATTGTTTTTTCCCTCGGCAAAAATTATTATTCGACATCCATCCAACACCAACAAAATTCTTTTGGTACGCCGAAGCGTTCGAAATGCTGTCTTCTACGAGCCCGCTGGCGGCAAAGCAGAGATAGATTTTGAAAAGCGGGTTGCAGAAAATTTGGAAGAATGCGCTCTTCGAGAAGTACGAGAAGAACTTGGTCTGACGGTCAAAATTGAGCAGTATTTGGGAAGCTATTATTTCTTTTGGGTTATCGATCCCAGCAAGTGCAGTTCATGTGCGGTCTTTGTCGGCAGCATTGTTGACGAAGATCGCAATTTTGTTTCCAACGCCGACGTCAATGAATTGCCGATAAAACCAGCGTGGGTAACCATTGATGATATCTTGGACAAAAAAATATCCATCGATGCATCCTATGTTGGTCTTGAAGAGCTGATAATGAATTACTGTCGTCGAATCAAAAACCTTTCCGACAATTAAATTTTTCTTGTCCCTCGATACAATTCGCATTGTACGGCGCACACCGGCGTGGTACGCTGGTGCACTGCAATATCACCGCCAACCAATTGAACGCTATGCCACGCATCAAACAACTTGCACCGCACGAAGCACACAAAATTGCCGCCGGCGAAGTGGTGGAACGACCAGCAAATGTTGTCAAAGAATTGCTGGAAAATGCGCTCGATGCCGGCACCACCCACATCACGGTTTACCTTGAACAAGCGGGCAAACAACTGATTCGTGTTGTGGACAACGGCTGCGGCATGGATGAACAAGATGCGCAGCACTGCTTTGATCATCACGCGACGAGCAAAATTACCAGTGTTGAGGATTTGGATACCATCGGCACGTTTGGCTTTCGCGGTGAGGCACTTTCAAGCATTGCTGCCATCAGCACCGTGACACTCCTCACGCGTGAAGAACAGACTGAAACTGGCACACGCATTGAACGCAGTGGCAGCAACAGTCCAACCTGTTCGCCAACCTCATGCAACGTGGGCACCGACATCAGTGTGCGTGATTTATTTTTTAATATGCCGGCACGCAAAAAGTTTTTACGTGCCAATGACACCGAATGGCGCCACATCTCACAACTGTTTCAGGCCACCTGTCTGAGCAATCAGCGCGTGACATTCAAGCTTGTGCACAACGGCAAACAGCTGTTTCATTGCCCAGCAACAGAAAACATCGTCACGCGTGTGCAACAATTGTGGGAACCTGCTCTCGCGCAACACATGCTCGCCCTGCAGAGTGAATCCCCAGAATTGACCGGCGCAATTTCTGATCATCAACAATTTCGGTACAATCGCAACCAGATTTTTTTATTCATCAACAATCGTTGGATCAGAGACTACAGATTGGCCAACGCACTCATCAAAGGCTACAGCAGTGTACTTCCTCATGGACGCTACCCGGCTGCATGCCTGTTCATCACCGTTTCCCCAGAACTGGTTGACGTGAACATTCACCCCCGCAAGGAAGAAGTTCGCCTTCTGCATCCCAAAAAAATTACCGCCAGCATTCAAGAGGCAGTCAAAAAAACACTCGAACAAAACCTCTCGGCCCATCTGAAACAGGACGTTGTGCTGGCGCCGACACAATCTCCTGCACCGGTGCGACCAACACACTTTGCGTTCGAACCACCGCCACGCAGCTGGCAGCGTCCTGCGCCACCTGCTGCACCGCTGCCAACAACGCAACTTGATGCACTTCCATTTGCATCACCGCCATGCGAAATACAAGAAACTACGCAGCAAAAAGCTGAGCCCACACCGCACCGGGTTATCGGCTGCCTGCACAACACGTACATTTTACTTGAACATCCCAACGGCCTGTTTGTTGTTGATCAGCATGCAGCGCACGAGCGCATTTTGTACGAACGCTTTGCAGCACGCGTAGCGCAAACCGTGTGCGTGCAGCTGCTGTTTCCCGAAACGGTTGAACTTACGCGCGAAGATGTGGCAACGCTGGAACCATACTTGCCGCTCCTGCGCGAACAGGGGGTTGAAGTAGAACAGGTCGGCGAAGCACAACTGATTGTGACAGCAACACCGGTGCAGATCAAACAGATTGCATTTGGCCAGTTTATTCGCTACGTGGTCGCACTCATCCAGGAGCACGGAAATCTCGAGCACACAGAGCTGCACACACTGCTGACCACAAAGGTTCGTGCACAGATGGCCTGCAAAGCCGCGGTCAAAGCGGGCGATCAACTTACGGCAGAACAGATTACGCAACTACTCATCGATCTGGAACAAACAGAAAATCGGCTCACCTGCCCACACGGCAGACCAACCGGCTGGTTACTTGCAACAAATGATTTGGAAAAAAAATTCAAGCGACGTGACTGGTGATTTTAAAATTTCTGATCCCGCAACATGCAGTAGGCAACCATTCGCGGCACCTCAACGCACGGGGCCAAAAGAGAGGCCAGTATCCACCCGAATGGGGTGAGAGACGAAAGGCTCAAAACAGCGCCAAGAATAAGATATAGAAAAAGAAATTGCCACTTGACCCCCTTCGTCAACTCGGCACTCATACGCAACGCAGCACCAGCCGCCAGATTCTTATCCACAAGACACAGATCATACAACCCAAACTTAAGTGCCCAGTAGATACCAGGTACAATGAACAGAATCAGACCAAAGAAAAAAGCAAATGCGGCAAAGAAGCCCGCAATAGCCCCGTTCAGAACAAGATTGAAAGATGTCGAAGCAAAAATATTGAAATTTACATCACGCTGCTCGGTGACGTTGAGTAGTTCCTTCAGATAACCAAGGTGTGCGGCCATGCCTACCACGTATGTGGCAAAAAATACGAAGATCGCAGAAAGCGCATACAGTAGCCCAGCTCTTAGTGTGGGCTGTAAAGCGGTCCACGCAAACGCATCCAACAAATAGAGAGCAGCCACTGTGCCCGCATACACGAGAGCCAGAAGCCAATACAGCCACAGATTATTCCACACGACTTCGAACGATTTGCGTAGTACCGCGCCAATCGAAAACTGCGCCATGCGTACCTCCTCTGACTCGCCCACCAAATGTTTCGGATGATACAGAGTCCGGGCTCATTCACCCGGACCCTGCCAGTAAGTGTGCTATTTTTTGAGCGTGTTGTACACCTGGGTTTGCATGAATACCAGCACTGGCATCAGCAGGAGGAACCACATGCAGTAGACAATGTTACCTGCACCCATCAGCAAACCAGAAAGCAGTGTGAAGAAGAGCATCTGCCACTTCAAGGCACCTTCGACGACCATATCACTCTTGCGGAACGCTTCAACTGGCCCAACATTTTTGGTTGCCAGCACCTGTGGGTAGAACGCGTATTTTGCCATCCAGAAAAGAATGAGACGGCCAACGGTGTAGTAGCCAACGTAACCAGTTGCCACAAACATAACCGATGCAATGATAAAACTCACGATAGTGCCCAGCGGCAATAACAACCGACCTGCCTTGGCAATCATGCCTGCCATACCAAACAGTGTGGCCATGAAGAGCCCAAACACCAAGAAGAATGTTTGCGGTGCAGAGCCAAGGATGTACCCTAGCTGTGAGACAATTGACTGGTAATCAAACGTGAAGACAAAGTTGTAGCCAAGAGAAAAGAGTGCGTCAATTTCTTGCGCAGCGGTCACATTTGCAGCGGCAACAAACTCCAGTGCAACGCGTGTTACGATTGCAGCCACTACGAGGCCGCCAATCCACATCTGAGCTACGAGCCACAGATTCTTGAGGGTATGACAAAAACCAAAACACAAGCCTTTCGCAATGGAAAAAGACTTGCGTCGCCCTGTCTGACCTGTTTGCGAATTCTCCATATCGCACACTCCCAGTTAACGGGATTACACAGATAATACCGACTGTGTCTAGTGCTAGCATGCGATTAAAAGACTGTGCAAGAGTTTTGACGTAGCTTGCATCACGAACGTCACCAGCCGCCACCATCAGCGGTTCAATACCAAATGAGAATAATATCTAGCTTTTGATTGTCACAACTTACTACACTGGCTCGCGTAATCCGGTAACCATACTCAGAAGGGAGAAGCGATGGCATACAGCGTAAAATCAAAAAAGAGTGGCAAGACGTACTACCTGCACACCAAGGAAGTCAACCTCGGCAAACGCAAGCAGAGAATTTACTACTTTGCTGGTGACATACGAGCCGAATCACTCGACAACCTACCCGCTGGCTACGAAGTGATGGAAAATAAACGAACCGGACTGCCGATGTTGCGCAAAAAGAGATAGTTGGCAAACTAATCACTGTGTGGGCCGCTCAATGCGGCCCGTTTTTTTTGTTACCCAGTACGCCAGCGCATTTGGCAAATCTATATCCTGTTCTATACTACCAACCGACTAGTTCTGTATCGTCATCACTAATACGCATCCACATCCCGTCGCCGCGTACCGGAAGTTCCTTCCATGAAGCGTAAATCACAAATTTTCATTGTTTTCTGTAGCTTTATCTTTCAGATGGCCAACGCCGGCATCTCCCTTGGCACCCTTGTTAAAACAAAGAAGGGCCATATGCCGGTAGAACAGATAAAAGTCGGCACTAGAGTAATGTGTCACGTCCCAGGAGAAAAAAATAGTGCGCGAACGGTAAAAAATATTTGCGTAAATAAATCCAACACCGCATATATTATACATTGCAAAAACGGGACACTTCGTGCATCAGGAGAGCAGCTGTTTTACGACCCCGTCCATGAAAAATGGGTGCCTGCCCAGAAATTGAACAGCGACAACTTTTTGATGGACTGTGACGCCAACGTTTGGCCTTGTGCAGAAGTCACCTGCGAAAAGGAAACTGTTCTATTTTATGATCTTGTTCTCGAATCACCACACTTATTCTTTATCTCAGATCTGGAGATCCTGACCCACAATTTTGTTCCCGTAGCCATCGGAGTTACGCTTAGCATCGGCGGAGGAGAAATAGCCTTTGCAGGCATTTCTGCAGGTATCGGAATACTGGGATGCTGGATCGGGGCACATCTACTCGGAAACGATTCCCGATCGGTAAAAATCACATGCATTCCTATAGACGAAGAAGACGGCTCGCCAAATCTATATATCAAAAAAAACAGTAAAGCTAATGGTCAAGAGAATAAGTGCCATGATGCGCAAGTACCTGGCAAGCCAACAAAGAACGATGGCTATGAGCCCCCAAAAAACTGGGATGGCAAAAAGGTAAAACATCCAAAAACCGGAAAAGTTGGATGGCCGGATAAAAAAGGAAATGTGTGGGTACCAACTGGACCAGGATCGCAGGCCCACGGCGGTCCACACTGGGATGTCCAGCATCCAAATGGTAAAACCTATGATAATATTTATCCAGGTGGAAGAGTACGCCCGGGAAAAAAATGAAACAAGAAACAAGCAAGACTACAACACTCGTATGCTCACCACTTCGGTTCTACACCCAAACTGACGAGGAGTTATTTTTCAAGTGGATAGCGGCAATACCATGCATAAAAGAATTTAAAGGGGTGGGTAACGCTCTACACATGATCATACCGCGCAACCAGATACCCAACGCAGATTTGTTAAACCTCATGGGGTTATTCGATCGATACAAGTTTGATGCGAAACAGCTGCGAGTATTTATGAACGAAAGCAACAAGGAATGGTTCGAAGACTGAGCCCGTTGCCACCAGTAAACAAAGCACCATGCGGGCTGCTCAATGCAGCCCGTTTTTTTGCTCCCGCAAGGCTACGTACGTGCAACCGGCAAGACAGGAATAAAACAGTAGTTCGAATACGATATTGTCCAAAACTGCCAGCAATGACGGCCAGGGTGTGCCGAACATCACCACCGGCACGGTGTACCGCGCAAGATTTGAAAGCATGTGCAACAGGATAGCAAGCTCAATGCGCTGTGTTTTGTATACCAAAAACCCCAAGGCAAATCCAAAGCCCAGATGCCCCGCGGACAGAGAAGCGATAATGCCTTCCCCATAAAAGCAGTGCATAAAATTGAAACTGATAGCAGACAGGGTATTGAAGAAAAGAAATTCTAGTATCCCCATGCGATACGTTGCAAAAAAGCTATGCGCCACAAATTCTTCAAAAATGGCCGAAATTAAGATTCCGCCCACGAGCGAATGGACCAAATCAAATTGAAACAGGGGCGTGATGCACAAAAGAATACCAACCGGCATCAAAGCGAGCAGCATTCTCCACGTTGGCAGCGGGATAGGGTAATGAAAAAAGTAGAGCGTATTGGTTAACGCCCGATCAAGCATTTTTCTTAAAAATACAATCGTAAAAATCGATCCGCCGAGCGCCAACAGAAGAAACGGGTACGGCTCACGCGCAACATATTCTGTATTCCAAACGAGCCACGAAAAGGCCCCCCACCCCAACGGGGCGAGCGACCATACTATTTTCTGAATCATTACGTTGTGACGGCTCATGAAATTACCACAGATCATTTGGCCAATTTTTTGAAAACATAGGCCTACGTGTTTGCGCACGAGTACTGGTTTCACTTTTTTTGCTACTGCCATCACCATGCAATGCACGTTGGTGAATGTACAAGGCTGGCCAGACGAACTTCATAAAAATAATTTTTACGAGGGACACGATAACACCACATTGGCCCGTGCCACTGACCGCGAAAATCAAGAGTAGCAAAACAATGGTGGGCAACGCGCCACGCAACAAACGGGAACTGCGTGTCATCGCCTCAAAGAGAGGAACTTCATCCGCAACGAGGACGTCTGACACGAAAGGGAAACAAAGCGTCCAAACAACACTCCAGATGAGTAGAACCAGCGACGCAGCGACAATGATAGCGATTAGATCGCTGTCATACACCGTCCACCTAGCCGCCAGCAGAAACGGCCCGAGAAAAAACGCCAGAACCGACAAGCCAAACAGGCTCCAGCCCATAAGCCGCCAAAAAACCTTCTGTGAAGGGAGCATGTCACCGATACCACGAACTCTGTTGCCCGACGCCTCACCCAGTGCAATCTTGGTATTCATGGCGCTGCCTAGCGCGAAAAATATGAGAATAAGTCCGGCGGACAAGATCGCCAGGAGAACGAAGCGCTGTGTGCAGTACAGCACATAGGCCGCTGCAGCAGCAAAAATAGTCCAGACAATGAAAAATGCCCACATTGCACAGACGGCTCGCCAGTTGTTGACGAATGTTCGGGCCGACCAGCGCAGCAGGTCCCACAGTAGCCACAACTGCGAAGGCGCCGCATCAGGCCGATCAACACTGATAGGGCTTTTTCCCTGAAATTCCATCTCCCCCCCCAGGATCAAAAATTGCCAAAAAGAAACATCTATATGGTATATTTTACGCTGAAAGGGCTTTGCGTCAAGGAAAAGGGGCCCCTAGCGGTGCCAGAATTGATCGCGCCAGGAGTGGAAATGATGCCCCTGCCAGCCGCCGAAGCGAGTCAGCTGCGTGCCCCGCTGGATCAGCCAGAAGGCACCAATCGCTACCGCAAAGCGGAATAGCAGATCACCAACAAAGGCGAAGAGCAACACCAGGCCGAAGATGATGTAGAGATAGCCAAGAAGACGCTGGTCAATCATGAATGGCACCTATGCTCATGTATAATATTGCTGCCTCGTCGCAAGTTGTTGTATGATTATCGCAATGGGGAGTATATCCACCACAATCCCACGAATCAACTAACCCGTCAAAAGGAGTTGGGACGCGTGATGCAAAAATATCCAAGGACCCTCTTACTCTTTTGCTTCTTTGCACACTCTTCTTTCCCTCGTGCGTACCAGTTGACCGCCAGAAAAGCTACCGTAGGCTTCTTCAGCACCTTTAACACCGTACTGGGCGCACTGTACTTTTATGACGAATCATCCGAGTGTGATGGGCTTATCGTAGACTTTAAGGAAAGCGGCGTGTTTTATGATCAGGATTGCGGACCAAACTGGTGGGAGTATTACTTTGAACCCATTCGCTTGGGAATATTAGATGAGATTCAACGCCAGTTCAGCGAGGATGACAAAATAGAACTTTCCCTCTTCGCCCAGTTTGAGATATCAGGCGCCCAGGGCAACGAGCTTATTCGAAAATACATCCATCTAAAATCTCACGTTCAGCAAAAAATTGATGCCTTTGTTACAGCACATTTTAAAAACAGCAAGATCATTGGCATCCACTACCGAGGAACGGACAAAAAAATCGAAGCATCGTGCGTCCCCTATGAAACGGTGAGTGCCATGCTGCAAAGTGAGATTGAAGATGATGACGTTATTTTTTTTGTCGCCACCGATGATGCCCTTTTCCTCGAGCATATGCACAAAGAATTCTCCGGCAGAGTATGTGCCATTGATGCCATACGCTCAACCGACGGCAAACCCATTCACTACCCACCATCCAAACACATGTACAAAAAGGGTGAAGACGCCCTCTTAGATTGCATTCTTCTCTCAAAATGCACAAAGCTGTACAAGATGGCATCAAATCTCAGTGACACCTCCATGAAATTCAATCCCACTGTTCCCGTAGTGCATTTGAATGAGCTTAGCGGTCGTTTCTTAGCTTTCAGGCGCGGGATAGAGGAGCGGGAAAACGCGCTCCTCTACAAAAAAAAGACCTAGCACCATTGCAATACATGAGCTACTGCTGCGCACGTACCAATGCGATGAGCGCTGCAAAAAGACCAGCATCTTTGTAGAAGTGCTGATGATCAACGTAGCCACGCGACTCACGCCAGTCGCCGCCCCACTGCCATCCTCGTGAGGCGAAGGCGCGGTAGCAAGCATCGCCCTTCCTGATGAGGCCCCGCACCGGCAGATCGCGATTCAGGAATGGTTCTCCGTTGGCTGGTTCTATGTGGTCGCCCTTGTGGTACGGATTCAGGCGTGTGTTGATATCGATTGCCAAGCCAAGGCTATGCAATGACCAGCTGTGACGGCCGCCGGTGATTGGGCGCGAGCAAAAAGCCGAGGTGTTGTTGTCCGCACAGGCACACGGATC